>JGI24143J45723_1000588_pt1 | contig 18530 bp, 14 predicted proteins | sample BarGraIncu00432A_FD_45723 | JGI IMG/M metagenome (IMG submission 45723) | reverse complement strand
CCCCGCCGCGATCGAGACGTTGGGTCCGAGGATGCTGCCCCGCACCAGCGCCCCCTTCTCGATGTGGACCGGCTCGATCAGCACCGAGTTGATCACCTCGCCGTGGTTGTGGTTGCGCCCGGCAAGGAGGAAGCTGTTGGTGGAGAGCAGGGTCTCGGGGGTGCCGCAGTCGAGCCATGCCTCGATTTCCGGCGCCTTGAAGCTGCGGCCGTCCCGGATCATGCGCATGAAGACGGCGGGGAGGTAATACTCGCCCTTCACCGTCTCGCCGCGCTCGATGGTCTCTTGCAGGTACTCCATGAAGAGCGCGCCGTCCTTGAGGTAATAGAGACCCACCTGGGCGAGCTTCGACACCAGGGTGTCCGGCTTTTCCACCATGTCGACGATCAGCCCGTCGCGCACCACGTTCACCCCGAAGCGCTGGTAGTCCTCCACCTCCTTGGAATAGATCAGGCCGTCGCAGTCGCCGCAGAGCGCGCGCAGACCGGAGAGGTCCGCGTCGAAGATGGTGTCGTTGAAGACGATCAGCAGCTCCTCGCCGGGCCCGACGTGGGGCGCCGCCAGGTGCACGGCATGGGCCGGCCCCTGGCGCTCCTGCTGGACCAGGTAGCGGCAGGGGAGCCCCGGGAAGGTCCCCTCCATGAACTCCCGCACCTGGGCGCCGTTCTCGTCGGTTATGAAGAGGTACTCCGCCGCGTCAAGCGGAGTAAGGCGGCTCATGATGTGTTCCAGCACGGTCTTTCCCGCCACATGGACCAGGGACTTCGCCTTGGTGTGGGTGTGGGGTCTTAATCGGGTCCCCTTTCCGGCGACCGGCAGCAGTATTTTCATGGGTGTTCTCCCTTCAGACCTGTATAGAATAAATTTCCAGTAGGGCCCGTCTGATCCCGGCGGGGTCGTTTCCCCCGGCCCGGCGGATCTCGTCGATTTTGGCGTCCACCAGGAACCGGTACCAGAACCCCTGCAGGAAGTGGCAGATCAGCCCTTCCCTGCCGTCCAGAAATCCCATTTTGAAGAAATAGCGGTAGCTGAAATAGATGAAGGGACGCAGAAAAAGCGGAACCTTGGCGTAGCGGTTTTTCAGCCAGCGGCTTCTTTGCTCCCGGGTTCCGAAGAAGTCCTCCTTGGGGGCGTTTGAGGGGAACAGGTCAAAGCTCAGATTGAGCGCCTCGATGGCCTCGCGCGTCGCATAGCCGTTGTGTTTTTCCGTCCACCACCCGAGGCTTCTTTTGTTGTCGTCGACAAAGTGTTCCCGGAAATTGATGGTGTCCCCGTCGGAGAGCCTGATTTTTTCATCCACCCAGCGCTCTTCGCACCTGCCGTGCCCCCGCTTCCAGATGCGCAACGAGGCTATCGGGTAATAACTGCCGTGCCGTATCCAGCGCCCCAGGAAAAACACCTTGCGGGTCAGGTAAACGCCGTTCACGTTTTCCTCCACCCCCGGCAGCCGCTGGCAAATCTCCCCGGCCAGTTCGGGCATGACGTATTCGTCCGCATCGATCCGGAGAATCCAGCGGGTGCCGATGGGGAGGTTGTCGAGCGCCCAATTGACCTGCACGGCGTGGTTGGTCCACTTATTCTGATAAACCTCCGCCCCCAGTCTCTTGGCAATTGCGACCGTAGCGTCGCTCGAATGGGAATCGACCACGAAGATCTGCTTGGCAAAGCCTTTGACGCTCTGAATGCATCTTTCGATGTGCATTTCTTCGTTATAAGTCAGAATGATGACGGATATATCACAGTCCATGCAATCTCCCGAACTGCAACCACACACCGAATGGCGAGACGGTAACAGTGCCTGGTATGCGCCTGATGGAACTATCGGTCAGGCTTTTTTTCTCGACAGGAAGTACATTAAATCACCGTCCATGCTGTCGCTAAGGGAGAAGGTCGCCCACGCCACGTTGAACAACCTTCGCAAAGTAAAAAGCTTGTACACGCCGTGCATTTCACTCTCCAAGGTAGCAGCAAGGTTGAATGCCTCAGCCGGCGTTTTCCTGATTCCACGCAGTTGGTAGTAAGCGTTGCGCAGCAAGATCTCCCACGAGGTGTAGGATTTCGATTTGACGATCTCCAGTTCGTTCGCGGCCTCCAGGGCCCGGGCCAGGCTGGCGGGGGAAAAATGGTTAATGTGGGAATGCGGTATCCACTTGGGATAGGCGGCTCCCAGCGACCTTGCCATGCAACTGTCGAAGTTGTCGGTCATTATCAGCAGGTGCCCGCCCGGCTTCACGTAGCTGGTCAGTTCCCGTATGAAGTGCCCCGGATCGGGGACATGCTCGATGACTTCGAATGAGGTGACCAAATCATAGCTGCCCTTTTTCAGACCGGAGTCGCCGAGGAGCGAGTTGACGACATGCAAACCGAGGGTGTTCTGTGCGTAGTCTGCTTCCTGCCGGGACAATTCCACGCCGGTTGCATCCAATTTGTGACGTTTGCCGAGTTTGTCCAATAAATATCCGTAACCTGTCCCGACATCGAGAAGAGTTGTAATGGATTCGAAGTCTATCAGTTTCTCCAGGACCATTGAATTAACAATGGAGTTGACCATTTGCCCTTGCTTATGCCTTAAACTTCCGAAGTTATCCGTGTAATATGAGTTCAAATCATCTTCGGGCAAAACTTTGCTGGAATAGGTGAAGGTGCAGCTGCCGCACCGGACGACGGGAATTTCAGGAAAAGGTATGTGAACCTCGGCTTTATCACTGCGACAAAGTGGACATACATTGCGGGGAGCCAGAGTGATAGGGATTAAGGGCATGAATAACTCCTCCAGAATATGACAGGACAATTATCAGAATATTTCCGACGGGAACAGCAGCAGACTTTTGCTGCTCAACTTACGGGTTCACCACAAAATCCGGCTGGGGTCCCTTACCCAGGACCCAGGCATATGCTTCCTTCATGTCTCTGGCGATTTTAGTCCATGAATAGTGTTCGGCCACCAAGCGGCGACCACGCAGTCCCATGTCATGACGTTCCAGGTCCGAGAGCCCCATCGCTGAGTTCAATGCCTCCGCCAGCGGTTCCGCGCCGGTCTCGACCCACCAGCCGCAATTATGAGTTTGCAGTTCCTGCCAGGGAGTCCCGGTGGTGGTTATTACCGGTAAGCCACAGGCGAGCGCCTCGACGATGACGATGCCGAAATTTTCCGAAAACGTCGGCAGCACGAAGAGATCTGCGCTAAAGTACCGATCCCACTTCGCTTCATCATCAATGGGGCCGACAAATTCGAAACTTTTCTGCAGACCGGCTGCCTGGATTGCGTCCATGACATCCCGCTGGTGGCCAGCTTCGTCGGGACCGGCTATGATAACCTTCCAGTCCTTTTTGCCGACCAGCTGCCACGCCTTGACCAAATTGAGCAGGCCCTTTTTGGGATGAATGCGAGACAGGAAGAGCAGCGTTTTTTGAGCACCGTTTGACGCTCCCGGCTCGCGCCATGGCGGCAGGTCCACACCGTTGGGGATAATCGCAACGGGCTTGCGCAGGCCGAGCTTCAGAAAGTTGGCAGCCTCCTGGCTCGAAGTGGCGTGAATCAGGTCGACTGAGTTCAGGTCCCTTTTTTGATACAGATTCCAGGCGGCTTTTTTCTTGAACGCCTTGTGATTGAGAGCCCAGGGTTCCAGCATTCCTCTGAGGCTCACGACCACCGGCGTGGCGGTTTTTTTCGCGACGGCAACAGCGGCATGGTTGTTCAACAGCCAGATACCCTGGTCGTGAATTATCGAGCTGCCGACATTAGCTTCCACCTTGCGGGAAAGCGTCGAGCACATCCGGTACAGTGCCGCCAGTTTGCCCAGTCCCGACCCGTTGCAGGGGAAAAAGCTGGTGACATACCCGTCACGCTCCGGTTCCGGCAGGGCGGAAACGGGCTGATTCAAAACCAGCAGGTTGACGTCAACCCCGTCCTGCCGGCTCAGGTGTTGCGCCAAGCTCGGGACTGAGCGGGCAGGGCCTCCCGACTCCGGGGCGAGGCCGAATATGGTAATGAATATTTTCATCGTGTCTCCGAAAAATCATCCTGGCATCGGGGGGGGCCCCTGCGCTGACCCGTCGCAGCGCCGGGTCTGACGCCTCAACCCCGGGACCGGCTCAGCTGCGAGAGGTAATCCAGTCGGCGATGACGCGCGCTCTCTCGTGGTAGCTGTAGTCTGGCACGCAGCGCGCATAGGCCCGCTCCACCATGTCTCGGCGCAGCTCGTCATGAGCCAGGTAGAACTCTATTTTTTCTGCCAACTCATCCATGTCCTTGAATACGTCGATTTCCACTCCCGGGGTGAACAGTTGTCTGATCTCGCCATTATCCACGTGCAGCATGAAGCCCTTGCACGCCGGGATTTCGAAACTGCGCGTGGAGACCAGATCGTACCACCCGGAGGTATCCGTTACCCCCATATGAAAGCCGAGGTTTATTTTCGCACTGTTAATGGCGGCCGCGTAATCGGCACCGTAAAGCGGGACGCCGACGACGGATGATTCAAGCAGCGTACCGCACTTTAGGTGGCGCCAGCGGTTGCCGTAGATTTTCAGGTTAACATCGGGAAAACGCCGCTTGATCAAACTGAGTTGGCGTTCCTTTTCCGCAGAATGGTTGCCGATGTACATAATGTCGACCGCGTAGCGATCCATTCCGGAAAGGGTCCCGGGAGGGGTGTGGATAGCCGGGAGATAGCCGTGGTGCATGAACTCGACACGTTCCCGCCCAAGCTGCGCCTCGAGAAAATCGACCTGGAACGACTTGGTGGTAAAAAAGCGATCGTAATGTGCAAAGGAATCGGGGTCCAGGCCGTGATGGTGGAAATGCGCGTCGGGGTAGAAGTTGATCACCAGGGTCCCCGACTGCCGGATCTTTTCCAGGGTCTCTGCCTTGAGGTAGCCTCCCTTGACGGTAAGAAAGGCCGCCGGCCTGACCGCCGCCACTTTTTTCAGGATCGCGTTGTTGTAGCGGCGGATCATAATCGGAAGGGTCAAGCGGGCAGCTACGCGGGCGGCCAGGGAAGACTTCCCGGGGAAATAGCTCCCGAGCTCAACGGGATGCACCTGCCAATTCAGGGCCTTGAAACCGTCTGCCAGCCCCATGGTCGTGGATGCGTAGCGAAAATCTCCAGCCACAATTATTTTAGAACCCTCAGGCGCCAAAGTCATGAGGTAACCGCCCTGACCGCGCCGAGAAAGCCCTTTACGCTGGCGTCCATATTGAGCTCACCTGCTATTTTGAAAGACGATTCCCTCATGCGCTGATACAGTTCCGGGTCGTTGGCCAGGGCCACTATCGCCCCGGCAATGGCAGCCACATCTCTGCAGGGACAGACGAGGGAATTACTTCCGGCACGCGCCAGGTCGGTTGCGCCGATGGTCCCGATGCGGTCACTTACCACAAGCGGCAGCCCGGAAAATACGGCCTCGGAGTTACTGAGGGGATGCGCGTCAATCTCGGAGAGATGAGCAAGGGCATCCGACATGACATAATAATCAGGCAGCCTGTCGACATTCACGAACCCCAGGAACTTGCATCTCTCCTCAATGCCAGCGGCCTCAGATTCGAGGGTCTTTCTAAGCGGCCCGTCCCCCGCGAAAAGCCCGTAGATTTTCCTTCCCTGGGGGGCGTGCGCCAGCAGGTTTCTTAAAGCGGCGACCAGGTCGCCCGGTCTCTTGAACTCGATCAATTTCCCGACCATGAGCACCACGAAGGCATCGTCCGGAATACCGAGTTCCCGCCGCAGGCGCACTCTGGTACTGGTCCTTTGGGCCAGCGCAGCCCTGAAGCCCTGCTCGTCGATGGTAAACGGCGTGCGGAACATGCGCTTACTTGCTACACCGTAGTTTCGGTAGTACGCCTCGTTATTTTCCCCAACGGTAAGGATGGCGGAGAAGAGCGCCAACAACGGCCTTAACACGACCTGTTTCAGAGATCTTTTCCAAAGACTTCGCTGTCTTTTCAGTTCACTGTCAGACCAGATGAGCGCGGGGATCCCGCGTTTCTTGCACCAGAAAAGTGCCCGGAGCACGGTGAGTTGCGAATAGCCGTGCAACTGTACCACCTGGGGGCGGAACTCATCGAGCGCTCTGGTGACGCTGGGATTGTTGACAGACCTGAATCCTGTCTTGGAGATCCCGGCCGCCTCCGGAAGGAACAGAGATTGGTATCCAGACAGCAGATCGGTTTTCCAGACGATCTCCACGTTCATGTCTTTGTCGAAATAACTGCGCACTCCGATGTCGGTGGCGAATATTACCAGCAGTTCGAGGCCTGGTTCCTTAGCCAAGGCCCGGTAGAGGTGAATGAAATGCTGAATCGGATGTGAGACGACAATCGCGACGCGGATTTTACCAGACATAAAGCACCTTTTTGTATCAGGGCGAGGCTGCCGGGCAGCCCGGCACACCACGATGTATCACAACGTCCAAACCGCGACCCTCACGAACCTTGAAAATCAGGTGCAGGAGAAAGATGATCAGGCACGACCTCATAAAGAGAATCGTCTGCTGGGCGAGTCCTGTCTCGAATCTCAGGATCAGCAGGTACACGGCGGATATGAGTATGAGCACCTTGGCGGCTGTCGCGCGCTCCCGTATATTTGCCACGCTTCCGATGACACCCCAGAAAAATCCCATGACGAGCATCCCCAATAGCGCTCCGGCCCATCCGAAGTTCCAGAACATTTCCCCCAGGAAAGAAGTGGAGATATAGGTGTTGCGGTCCGCGGAGATATGAAACTCACGGTTAAACAGCTGCCCGACGCTGACGACCGGTTTGCCCGGATAGACCATGCGCGGAATGAACGCGTAGGGAAGTTCGGCCAGGGTGTGCCCTTCCTGGAATTTAACCTTCGTGCCGGCCTTGCTGACGATGATTTCCACCAGCGTCTTGTAATCGTTTCGGGCGGCGAACAGGTCGATTCCCGACTGGCTTGCCCGTTTGCTGTTGTTACCCGCCAGCGCTTTTTCCACCATGGTATCGGCCTGTCCGAGCGATTTCGATACTGACAGCCTCTTTGATCCCAACGCCGCCCGGTAGGCATAGGACAGGGGGAAATAGACGATCACCACCAGCACGAAAAGGGCAATCCAACGGGCAGGTACCTTGCCGTTGTAGACCCAGAGAGTGATGATAAAAGTCGCTGCGAAGGTCATTCCGATTTCCTTGGAATTGAGGATTATTCCGATAGGGAGCTTGACCGCAGCGATTGCCAGCACCAGCGCCAGCATGAAAGTACTTTTACGTTTCAGATAGGCATAGGTGACGAGCACCGCGCCGACCGGCTCCATCATGCGCCCCAGGACTATCAGCGTAGCATTGGATCCCATGTCGACCTTTTGACTGTAATCCACCGAGATCTGGGCCAGATAGGTCGCATAGAGTCCGATGCCGAGGCAGAAAAGACCGAACAGGGCGGAATGTCCGGTTTTCCAATCCGAGTTGAACGGGAGACGCCGTTTTCCCATGCAGGCCAAGGCTGCCAGCAGGTAGCCGAGGAAAAGACAGAGCAGTCCTCCAAGGATCACCAGCTCTCCCTGGGTGAACAGGCTCTCATCCTGGCTGTGGAAGCGGCCCTTGAGCTCCATGAAATAGGAGAGCAGATCGTTGACGCCGAAGAAAAGGAACATCACCGGGCCGGCGATGACGAGCAGGCTGTATCTGCCGTTGGACTCCCGCACCATGACCAGCGGGTAGGTGCAGAGCGCGAAAAGCAGGAAAAGGTAGGGGAGCGGATTGTGCCCCGGCGGGCCGCTGAAAGCGCCGCAAAAGCACAACAGCACCAAAAAAAGCAGGTTGAGGGTGCAGTAGAGGGCTACCCTGCTGCCCGGTCGGGGCTGCGCCGCAACCGGTTCCCGCGCCGGGGACACCGGGGGATCATTCAATTTGACCATTTCATTGTTCATAGACACTCATATACCGCCGGGTCGGGGTTTCGAAGTAAGATTGTTATGGACACGGGCCGGCCGCAATACTTTTCGGCCCCAGAACCCTTTTCGCAGCTGCCAGAGTGGTATCGCTCGGCCTCGATTTCCATTGAATGAAGGCTGGGGCGTCGCCGCATACCCGGTTGGACGAAAGCGCCAGCCCCCTCAATTCACTGGGCATGGACTGCGCGAAATAGAAGGGACTCTTTGAGGTTCGGTAAAACTCGTTTTTCTCCACCAGGTAGTTGACGGGCGGGTCGTCCGCCGGAGCAAAGGCCAGACCGTAGCTGCCACCCCGGCATCGGTTACCAGAGATCCGCACATCATGGGAATTAACCACGCTGAAAAGGATCTGGGCGTAGGGGGAGGATGGCGCCAGCTCTATGTCGTTGTCTTCTATAACGAGGGGGGGGTGCAGCGCGGCGTTGCCACGTACGTGAATGGCGCAGCCCTCCTTCAGGCGGATCCTGTTATGCCTCACCGTGGGAACGCCGAAGCTGTCATCAATATCGAGGAAGATCCCGGCCGCGGGGTTGGTCCAGACGCTTCCCGGCAGCTTCACGTTCTCGATCAGGTTGTCGCTGATCAGCGCGGAACTGGAACCCGTGCAGATTCCGCAACCGCTGTAGCCGAGATTGCGGATGGTGTTGCGTGCGATCAGCACCCCACGATTTCCGGTTTTCACTTCAATGCCATCCCCGTTGAAAGCCGAGTCCGGGCCTTCCCCGTGCCAGCCGAAATTGTCGTCACCCGGGTCGCCGACCAGGTTGTCGGTGATGACCACGGCGCTGCGTGCCGTGTTTCTACCGATGTAGATCCCTTCGGCGCCGCTCATGCGAATGACATTGCTGCGGATGTCGATCCGTCCGTAGTTCATGCCCCCGGAGAGGCAGACCGCAGAGAAAGCGTTCCCGATAAAATGGTTCTTTTCCACCAACACGTCCCCTTGGAGCACCTTGTCCCCCTGCCACCAGACCCCGATGCCGTAGCGGTTCGCCAGGGCGATCTCCAGGTCGCGGACCACGAGACGGTTCACCCAGGCATGCCTGATCTCGACAACGTTTTCCTGACGCCCAAGGTAAAAGGTCTTGGTCAGGGAGACGACCGGGTCAAGCGGCTTGACATACAGGTATTGGGAACGTTTGTCGTAAAAGAAGCGTCCCTTGCCGTTCAGTTCTTCGAGGGAGTCCACCTTACGGTAAAAGGCGTCCTTCGATTCCAGCACCAGTTGTACTTCCCAGTTGGTCCAGTCCTTCCGGCTCAGCGGCCTCGGAAAATAGCTGTAATAAACTCCGTCGTCGCGCCGTTTCCAGTCGGAGATCTTCGCGCTGATGCTCCCGACCAGGCGCGGCGGCACGCCGGTACCGTACGCCCCGATGGTAAGGTCGGGTGAATCAACGCTGATCATTACGTCGAACCACTCCCTTCCCCGCTTGAAAAGCAGGGCATCGCCAGCGGCAAACTGCTTCCGGTTCGCGCGCCCGACTGTTTTCCAGGGATGAGTTTCCGTGATTCCGGAATTCAGGTCGTTTCCGGCAAGGCTGTCCATATAGTAGGTCTCGGCGTGCGAGATGCCAGCGATGCCAAAGGAGGCGATACACCATGCCACCAGCAGCGCGAGGGTTTTCCCGCGGGCATGCCAATTAAAGAAAGGGGGACAATAGCGCCTTCCAATGGGTTCAGCACGACGCGAATGGTCAAGAAACAAAGGCGGCACCTCGAAAAAACAGGAAAAGTCTTCTGCTCCCCGCAGCGAAAAGGAGCAGCTTGAAATCCTGCAATTGCCCGGCGTTCGGCTGCGCCAGGCGAAATCATCACCGATCAGCCGTCATTTACGTCTGTGCCTTTATCAGCAAACCGGCCGCCGGCGTCAGCCCCCCACCCCGTTTCACGACAGCATAAGCGCAACTCGCTGACAGGATGAGCTTCAAACCGAAATAGACGGGAATCGCCATCGCAGCACCCAACAGGCCGAAGTTGACAATGCCGAGATACCCGACACTTATGCTAAGGAGAGTGCCAACGACCTCCATGCCTACTACGAGCGACGTTTTGCTATAGGTGTAGCAAATTATTTCGAATATGCGTGAGAGTGTTAGCAGCGAATACCCCGCTGCAATCCAGGGTACCAGCCTGTAGGCCTGCCGGTACTGCTCTGAAAGAACGATGCCGATGACATATTCGTCCAGACAGGTCAGAGTCACCAAGCCTATTGATGAAATGCCCAGTACTATTGCTATCCATTTATAGATAAGGAGTTTAGCCGCCAGGTGATTCCCCGAAACCACGTATTGGTTGTATACCGGTCTCAGAGTTGTCTCGACTATTCCGGCAGACATCAAAAAAGGGCGGGCGATAACGCCATAAACAGCCGAGTAAATGCCAGCGGAACTGAGACCGAGCAGCATGCCGATCATGTAGCGGTCCCCCTGGCCGCTTAGCCAATCGAGCGACGCCATCGGGAGCAGGGGGCGCGTATAGCGCCGCAACCTCCCCCCCAGTTCCTGAATCTGCCCCTTAGCTTCCGGCAGCGGGGCCGCAGCGGCAGAGCCGACCGGTTTACCCGACAGGTAGAAGACGATCAGTATGCAACTGGTGACCGTTGCATAACCGACAAACAAAGCTTCCAGAGATACGTCTAACAGCCGCAGGGCTGCGATGGCCAAAAGCGGCCGCCCCCAGGATTCCGATATCGCAATCAGCGCATAGGTCTTGCGCCGGCGCGCGACATTGAGCAGGGTGGTTTCCACCGTACGCAATCCATCGAGCACCAGTAAAAGTGCCGAAAGCAATAGGACCGTGTAGCTGACGTGAAAATACCTGACGATAAGCGGCGAGCTCAAGGCGAGCGCCAACAGACAGAAGATGAAGCGCCTGAACAGTATCGACTTGAGACTCGCCCTGAGCACCGAGGCCCGGCCCTGCGAGTATTCCGGGTAAAACCGGAAGGTGGCCTGCATGAGCGGCGACAACAAGGTTCCCAGAGTAAGGGTCGTCACTCCAATAAAGAGGGTCATTGCCCCGAAAATCTCCGGCGCGACAAACTCGGTGAGCGCGCGTATTCCGACCAGGGTCCCCAGCGCCGAGCCGATTTGTCCGAGGGAAACCCAGGTCCCTTCCTTGAACAGCTGACGCCGTGAATTTACCGGGGACATATCAGCGGGCTCCCTGCACGATGGCGTCGAACAGACGGTGCACCCGCGTCTGGAAATTCGTGCTGGAAAAATAATCGAGCCCCTCGGGCACCCGCGGCTCCTGCTTCAGGGCGTGTTTTACGGCTTCGATGATCTCCCGGGGGTTCCCGGGGTCCACGAGCGTCCCCAAAAGGCCGTCACGCAGCGCCTCGCGGCTGCCGTCGGTTTTACTGGCCACCGTCGGGATGCCGCACGCCATCGCCTCCAAAAGCACTATGCCGAACCCCTCGCCGCCGCTCGGCATGACGTAGGCGTCGGCCAGGCAGTAGTGCGCGGCCTTCTCGTCCTCTGCCACCATCCCGGTGAAAACCACCAGATCCTCGACACCCAGTGAGGCGACCTTTTGTTCCAGCCGCCCCCGGTCCCTCCCGTCCCCGGCTATCAGGTAAACGAGGTTCGGTATCTCCCGCCGCAGGGCCGGGAGCACCTCAAGGACTTCGTCGAAGCCTTTGGCGCGCGCCTTGGAATCGAGCCGCCCCAAAGTCATCAGCACCACTTTGTCGCCCAGACCGTAGCGCTGCACCAGATCCGGGTCCCTGGGAGCCGGAGCGAACAGGCGCAGGTCGACGCTGTTGGGCTGGATGTAAAACCGTGCCTTTCCGGTCGGCGACCAGGCGCGGAAGCGCTTTACGGTGTACTCGCTGACCGAGACCAGGGCGTCGATCCTTCCGACCAGGTAGTTGGTCAAACGGCTACGCGTCGGCTGCCAGGCATCGATTCCGTGCACTACCAGGGCAAGCGGCGCGCCGTTTGCCATCCGGCAAAGAAAGGAGAGCGGAGTGAGATTTATGTGCCCGCAAAGGACCAGATCGAAGCGGTCACGGCGCAGCAGGATGCGCAGCAGCGCCAGGACATAGGAGACCTTGCCGTTCAGCCCCGAGGTCACATAGGTGAGCCGGGGCGGCAGCGCCCCCGGCGCCCGTGGCAGCAGGCGCGGCACGGCCACGACTTCCGCGACGCCGGGATGGGAGCAAAGAGACGTCAACAGGTCGCGGTTGAATTTGGAGATCCCGCCGTGCCCTCCGAAAGCATCAGTCACCAGGCAAAGAATTCTCATGGTCTCCCCGTAAAGCCGTGTACACGAGCAGTTGCGTCCCTCTGGTACTGCTGGAAACCCGCCGTCAATTCCGGAATATCGCCGTAGGAATAGACAAAAAAGAACTCGTTGGCTTTGACCGATTTGCGGTAATAGCTCAAATCGAATTCCGAGCCGTTGCGGGTGTAACCCACCAGGCTGTGCGCCAGGTCACGGACGGCATCGAGAGGAGATTTGTGCACGGCATAGGGAAGCGGTCTCAAATCGTGCATGGCGTCAAGCGCGAAGACCTTTTCCACCTGGGTCTCTTTTTTGAGTTCGTATGAGTACACCGATCGGAACTTTTTGGTCGGCGAGAAGAGTGGCGGCAGAGAGGCAAGGCTCCCTTGCTCCCCGTATTGAGAGCTTCTACCCAGGATGTAATGGTTGCTGTAAAGATACAGCTTGCCTTCTTTCAATGAGCCGGTTTTCCCTATGGCTTCGAACAATGCCAGGGAGGAGTACTCGTGATCCAGATTGGTATCCAGGGCCGGATCGGGCGTCACGATGATATCCGGCTGGATCTCCTTGAGCAAAGTGGAGAGATCGTTTACCAGACTGGACCACTTCGGCGTGCCCACCCCGGACAGCCTGGTACGGTTCAGGTCCCTGAAACAATTCACGCTCGAAGCATTGGTGTAGAGATTTTTCGTTTCCCGGTCCGGGTGATCATGCATGGCCTTCAAGGTCTCAGCAAAATAACCCAGATTGTAGCAGCGCTCAGCAGGCACCCCGCCGATCTGTGGTACCGTGACGCTGTCGAGAACTCTCAGTTTCGCTATCAGTCCGAGCGATGTCGGCATATCCGTGCCATAAAAGTACTTCTGGTATTTCTCAGCGCCCGTGCTCCCATCGGTGACGGTGACGATGTAGGAATCCTTGAAACTGTAAAAACCGAACCCGGCTATTTCCGCATCATCCGGATGCGGAGACAGGAAAAGTATTTTTTTGCCCGCAGGATCGGGGTTCCTGAAGAGCAGCAACTGGCCGTCCTGAAGGCCCCATGAGAGATGATGGCCGGTGAGCGTTACCGTGCCGGAGGCTTTACCGGCCAGATGGCTTATATTGAGGTACCTGATTCCTCCTGCCCCATACTCGAAAAACTGTTTATAGTGCTTTCCCGCGCAGGTAATTTCGACGTACGGTGACAACCATTTACCCAAGAGTGTCGCATGCAGATCGATTTTCAGCAGGCCGGTGTCCCAGGCGCCCCTTTGGTTTGGCAGCACGAAATGGTCTTGGTAAATTTTGCAGGGAATCCGGCTCAGCGAATTGTTGTCCCTCAAAAAATCGTAGTGGTAATCGGCAGTGACATCAAAACCGTAAAGATACTTGTTGCCGCAGTTATCAAAAAGGGCCGCCGAAATAACCAGTGCCACAACTGCCATGCAGACGAACCTGAACCTATTCAATCGAAACAACACCTGTCCGCCTTGATAAGTAAAATAGAAAATAAATTGATTCAGTATGCCAAAGCCCGTTGAGGTCGGACCAGTTCAACTCGGGCAATCAGGGCTGCTGTCAGAAAGAAGCGATGCCGTATCTGAACCGGTAACCGGCGATCTTCAGATATTCCACCAGCACCTGTTTGATCATCTCACGATCGGATAACAATCGATGAAGGTAGACCGTATCCGTTGGCACCGAAACGATGACGAGCGATTCGGCTGCCGCTCTGAAGACCGCCGCCGCCCTGCGGGAATGGAACCAGGACGTCACCACGATGGCGGTTTTCATCCGGCGCCCGGCAAGGATCGGCACGCTGAACGCTGCATTTTCCAGGGTGCTTCCGGAAGCGTCCTCCCTCAGCACGCATGCCCCGGGAACCCCGAGCGCAACCAGGTTCCGGGCGATTAGTTCCCCGTCCCCGCGGCCGGACACCAGAATCTCCGGAGCAAAACCCAGCCGGTAGAGTTGCAGCGCCTTTGCGGTACGCCCGGCGGTCTCGCCGCCGAGAACGATGATGACATCGGCGGCACGCGGAGTCTGCCGCGTGACCAGCGACCGGTCGGAATACTTGAGTCCTGCCCACGCCAAAGCCGTGGCAAGGAGCACCGGCATGGTGAAGCTGAGGAGCGCCACTCGCCAGCGGCGCACTATCGGGAACCGCTAAGGGAGACAGAGGACAGCTTCATATGCTCCAATTACCATCAGTCGAATGACGCGCTTTTACTGCGCTCATCCCTGCTGGAATGTAACACCCCATCATGCTAATGCAGTTTCAGTTGTGTAACGATTGCATTTCAGGATACTTTTCCCGGCCGAACAGTTACCGGGCCCGGGATGGTGCTAGCGACGCGAAACGGATCTCCCGCAGACAGACTTCGCGAGCCGGCGGGCGTCTCACCGGCTCTGCCCGGCAATGAATCCCCGGGTGGCGGCCGAAAGCTCCCGGGAGAAGCGGTCCAGCCGCTCCTCGCCCGCCTGGACCGATTCCCCGGGTGCGAGGACGGTGATCGGCCGCAGGAACATGTCGTAGGTGTTGTCGCGAGAGAGCGCGTGCAGCGTCAGGTGAAACCGGTTCAGGTTCTTGTCGCCGGTCTCGCGGCTCTTGGTGTGGAACCAGAAGTAGACCAGCATGCGCGAGCCCTCCGACTCGATCAGCATCTCGGTCACCCGGAGGCTCCCCCAGACCGGATCGGAGACGACGGTCCTCCCCTTGGTGCTGAGCACGGTCAGCCCGTTGGCGGAGAGGCAGACCGTCGGGGAGTGGAAGAAGTTCTCGTTCTCCAGGAAGGCGCTCCCCCGGTAACCCAAGTACAGGGACACCTCCTCGCCGCGCGGGTTTCGGTACATTGCGCTGAAGGCGTCCTGGGCCCCCGAGGCGGCCACTGCCTCGGCAGCGACTCCGATCGGGACGCCGCTCCACAAAGCCATCCGGGTCGGAAAGGCGGCCATCCCACCGGCCAGCCGCAGCGGCGGGAGGGACCCGGTGCTCCAGGTGAGGGCGCCGACCAGCAGCAGTAGTGCCAGCGCGGTAAAGAACGGCGCGGCCGGCGCCGTATCCGGGCAGGCCACCGATTCCCCGGCACCCGGAACTGGCGCGGGGTCTCCCCCTCGCCCACCAGGCACTCCCCGCCGCGGCGGCAGCAGGGCAAGAAGCTTCCCGGACGCCACCAGGGCCGCGAAGGCGACCAGGAACATGACCCAGCCGGTGAAATCGTGGAAGAACCCCTCGGCCGCGGCGACCCCGAACCGGTTGGCGAGGAGCCCCGTGACGCCGATGCGCAGGCCGTTCACCAGCACCGCGATCGGAATGCTGGCGGCGACCAGGCTTAAGCGCTTCCAGGTGACCCGCTCGAAGAGGTAGGCGTAGAGTACGCTTACTGCGATGAGCGGGTAAAGGTAGCGCAGGCCGTTGCAGGCGTCCACCACCTGCAGCTGGAGGACCCCCAGGTCGATGACGTTGCCGCTCACGAAGACCGGTATGCCGCAACCCCGGAGCACCCCGCCCCCCAGGGCGGTGGACACCGACTTCAGGTAGAGCCCGAGGGTCCGCTCCAGGACGGCGGGGACCGGGACCATGAAGATCAGGAACCCGAAAGGGAGCAGCAGGCGCCGGGCGAGCCCGGGACCGAAACAGAAGGCGCAAAAAAGCAGCATCAGGATGGGCAGCGCGGGGAGTGCGATATTGCCGCTCGACCCGAGGACGCCGTAGAGCGAAAGCGCCACCAGGGCCAGCAGGGGGGCAAAGCAGCGCCAGCACCCGGCGCGCGGAATCCGGGAGAGCTCGGCGCGCTGCTCCCAAAGGAGGTAAAGCGAGGCGAGCGGGATCAGGGGGCCGTAGGAGTAGTCCTCGTTGCTGGTCCAGACGTGAACCAGCCCCTGCAGGGGGGCCCAGTAGGCGGCGAGAAAGAGCAGGCCCAGGGCCACGGCGCGGGTCCGGAAACCGGGGGAGCATCCGGAAGCGCCGGTGGAATCCCTCATGCCTCACCCCGGCCTTTGAGCCACTTGTTGCGCACGATCCATGCGAAGGGGGACCAGATCCGGGAGCGCATCAGGTGCCCGACGGAGCCGATCATCCAGCAGTTCTCGGAGCAGCAGGCAACCCTGGCGCGCGCCTCCAGCGCCCGGGGGCCGTTCCAGATGGCGTCGAACTCCTCCTCCTTCAGGTTTCCGAAGGGAAAGTCCATGACGTTGCAGGGGCGCAGGATGCCGTAGGGGTCGACGAAGAAGGAGTCGCTTCCCATGGTGCATTTGAGCCCGCGCGGCAGGCCGTGCAGCTGCGCGATGATCCCGCGGGTGAAGTAGGCGCGAAACCAGTCCTTGGGGGAAGAGGATGCCAGGTAGGCTGCCATCAGCTCCCGGATCCCGGACACGACCTGCACCTTGTCGCGGATGGCGTTGTCCATCTTGTGGAAATAGTAGGCGTTATGGAGGATGGAGCTGGCAAGCTCCACCCCTTCGCGCCGGGCGAACTGGTAGAGCGGCGCGAGTTCAGCTGCGTTTTGGTCCGAGATAGTGACCGCGATCCCGAGGTCGCGCACGCCGAGGCTTTTGAGCCCCCGCAGCGTCGCCAGCGCCCTGTCGTGGATGCCGGGCACCCCGCGGATCAGGTCATGAGTGGGGCGGAACCCGTCGAAACTGATCCGGATCCCGACCTCCGGGTGGCGCCCCATGATGCTCAGGATGCGGTCGGTCAAAAGGCCGTTACTGGAGATGACGACCCGCTGGGCCTTCCGCTTGACGACCGCAAGGATCTGGTCCAGGTCCTCGCGGATGAAGGGCTCCCCTCCGGTCAGGTTCAGCCGGACCAGCGCGGGGAGTTTCTCCAGGTCGGCGGGGCGGATCTCCTCCCCCTTGGGGCTGGGATATTTCCAGGTGTCGCACATGACGCATTTGCAGTTGCAGCGGTAGGTTACCGCGACGATTCCATCCATGTTGTTTTCCTTAAGAAAGGCAGGCAAAGACAGAACCTGAAGGCAATTTGAAACACAGAGCCACTGAGAACACTGAGGAAGACACAAAACTTTTCAGGAAGAACCAACCACAAAGGCAAGTTTCCTCGTTCGGTAAATAGAGTGGCATCCCTCCAGGAGTCAGCGGTATACCTCCGGGTCCTCTGTGGCTCTGTGTTTCAATGCCTTAAAGGTTCATCTTTGCTTCTTTGAAGTCAGATCGGCGCTTATCCCGCGTGTCAGGTGTCCCGGCTCCGCAGGCAGGCGGTCCCGGGATTCGAGGCCGGGAAGGGTCCGGTAGAGCTCCTCCATCTCCGAGGCGACCCGGTCCCAGCAGTAGTTGCCGCGCACGTGCTGGCGCGCCTCCTCCCATTTCGAGGCGACTCGCCCGGGGTCGCCGGCCAGTTCAGTCAGCACCCGCCGCAGGTCGAGGTGGTCGCGGTTCTTGAAGCTGAAGCCGGCGCTCCCGATCGCCTCGAGGTTCTCGGGTATGTCGCTCACCAGGCAGCAGTTGCCATAGTTCATCGCCTCCAGAAGGGCGATCGGGAGCCCTTCCAGGGTGGAGGGGAGGCAGAAAAGGTAGGCGTGACTGAAGAGCTCGGCGAGCGGCTTGCCGGTCAGAAATCCGGTGAAGACGACCCGCGGGTCGCCCTCGGCAAGGGTCGTCAGGCGCTCCTTGTACTGTTCCATGTGCGCGGCGTCGCCGGCTATCACGAGTTGCAGGTCGCTCTCCAGCCCACGGAAGGCCTCGATGAGGAAATGCGCCCCCTTCTCCTCGACCAGGCGCGCGGCGAACAGGATATAGCCCCGGGGGACGATGCCGTGGTCGAGCAGCCAGTCTGGCGCGTGGCTTAGCTGCGGGGCGACCCCGTTCGGGATGTAGCTTAAGCGGGAGCGGTACACCTGCCGGAAATAGTCCTGCAGTACGCGGGAGACCGCGGTCGCCCGGTTGGGGAGGAGTACGACCGAGAGTTCGGCCAGGCCGAGAAAGAGTTTGCCGAGGGCCCCCCACTTGTCGCGCTTGCGCTCCAGGCCGTGCACCTGCACGACGGTCGGGATGCCGAAAATCCGCGGGAAGATCGAGAAGAGCGAGGGGCCGATGGCGTGGAAGTGGACCAGATCGACCTTTTCGCGGAAAATGACGTCCAGGGTTGCCATCAGGCAGATGGAGAGCTTGTGCAGCGCCTTGGTGTCGATGGAGGGGACCGTCTTCACCCGCATCCCCCGGTAGACCCCGTCGCGGGTGCCGTAGTCGCGGCTCGCGTAGACGATGATCTGGTGCCCCCCTTGGGCGAGCCGGGAGCCGATCTCCTCGGTGACCCGCTCGATCCCCCCGCCAAGCGGCATTCCCTTGACGGCAATATAGGCAATACGCATCCTGTTTCCTCCTGGGTGGCTGCCGGCCAAGGCAGGCGGCGCGCGGCTCGACGCCGCAAGTAACGGAGGGTTCGCCCG
>JGI24143J45723_1000583_pt1 | contig 18590 bp, 10 predicted proteins | sample BarGraIncu00432A_FD_45723 | JGI IMG/M metagenome (IMG submission 45723) | reverse complement strand
CCGGCCAAAATGGAATGATAAAAGCGGGAGAGGGCGGGATTGCCCTCTCCCCGGTTCGGGATTTAGTACACCAGCGGCCTTTGTACGCTTCTGGTTGAAACGGCATCGGCTTTGTTGGTGCTGGAGCCCGCGTGATGGCCGCAGGAGCCCCAGCCGGTGGTGGAGCCGTCGTTCTGGGCCAGTCTGGCCGTGAAGTTGCCGGCAGGGGCCCCAAGGGCGGAGTCATTGCCGTTGTTGTTCAGGATGGCGTTGCCGCCAGGACCGCCGGGCAGCGTCTGCGGCGGCGTTGTGGTGTTCCAAAGTGAGGTAATTCCGCTGGTAGGGCCGCCCAGGTTGTAGCAGCCTTCCCTGTGGTTGGCGTTAAGAGTCTTGGCTTCCCACTTGCTGGCAGTGGCACCGCCGTTGTAGCGCAGGGCCGTGCCGCCCATGAAGCGGTAGGGAAGCGCAGCAACAACGTTCAGCGTGTCATGCTCGGTGGCGTAGTTACGGACCGTATAGCCGCCCGGCAGGGTGGAACCGATGACGTTGGTGCCGTCGGTGCTGTAGCTCAGGAATCTGACGTTTTTCGCGGTTCCGTCAGCGGAGGCGTTGCCGTGGATGCCGCCGAACAGCTGGTTGCCGGAGCTGTGGCAATGGGCGCAGGTGTAGCCGAACACGGTACCCACCTGGCCGCTGCTCCTGTTGACCGGTTTGATGCGGTTGCTGTAGCCGACCTTGCCGACGCTCTGCTGGGCGGAGCTGTCGCAGCCGTTGTTAAAATGCAGGCCTGCATGGTCCCTGAAGGAGGTGACGCCGACGCCGGAATCAGTCCGGAAGAAGTTGTTGTCGGCATAAGCCGCCTGGAGGTGGCAGAGATAGCAGACGTAGGTGCCGTTAGTGGCAGGGGTGTATCCGGTGGTTACGCCGGCGACGACGATCGCCACCGCGCTGGTGCTCTGGGTATGCAGCGCATCGGTACCGGTGGAGGTCCTCAGCATGTACTCGTTCTGGGAGCCGTGTGCGCCGATAGGAACTGTCGTAGCGGTCTGGGTCGGGACGCCGCCAACGCCGGCAACCTGGCCCGGGTAGGTGATGGCGACGGTGGAGCCCGGTTTCCACTGGCCGACCGAGTGGCAGTCGCCGCAGTGCAGGGTGGAGTCGTCGCCGACGACCGGGCCGTCAAGTGTCGCAAACTGCGCCACGAACAGGCCGGCTTCGTAGAGGGTTTTGCGGCTGCCGCTGAAGACCGGACCGTAGCCGGCTGCCGGGCCCGAGGTGCTGAAATTGCCGAAGTATTGCTCGACCTGCGGCGCGCCCGTCGACGGGATGGTGTGAATGGTCCCCTGGGTCGCTCCGGAGAACTGGGTGAAGTTGGCGGTTATTGCAGTGGCCCTGGTCCTGCCGGTGTACTTCTTGCCGCGGACACCATGATGGGAAACGTTGCCGGTGTCGAACTGTTCGTAGACAGCAACGACCTGCGGACGCTGCAGGCCGTCGTAGGCGTTCTTCAGCTGGTCGCCGAAGGGGTTTTGGGCGGAAAGCGGCAAGGCGCCCGCGATAGCCGTCATCCCCTTGAGGGCGGAACTCACGTTGGCGTACGCGCTGACCGCGCCGAGCGAGTTGTGGCACGACATGCAGAAGTTGTCCATGCCGGTGTGGTTCGGATTGGCCGGGTCCCAGGCCACGTCAGGGGTGATGGCTGTGTTGCCGGAGCGCAGGTGGATCTTGGCGTCCGCCATGTGGTAGGTGTCGTCACGCACGACGGTGCGGTTCGGGCCGACTTTCCCTTCCAGGTGGCAGGCGATGCACTGTGCGTTCTGCGGGTCTACCCCCGCGCCGTTGTAGATGTGGTGCGACCGGTAGCCGGAGGTATTGTTCCTGGCGGTGGCGAATCCGAACTCGCCGTTCAGGCCGGTGATGGTGCGCACGCCCGGGTTACCGTTGGGAAAGTTGTCGGCGACCAGGTTGCCGTGCTGCAGTGCGGCCTTGGCATGGCAACCGACGCAGTCATCGGCGCCGGGGAGATCATCAATCGCCCGGGCAGCGTGGATGCCGGCGCCACCGCTGGAAGTGTGGCAGGTGGCGCAGTTACTGGTAAAGTTGGTGGCAAGTGCCACGGTCGGGACGTTGGTGTGGCACTCAACGCACCTGTTACTGGCCAGAGGGTTGGGGAAGGGAATCGGGCCCACCCCGTTGTGTTCCGCTCCGCCGCCATGGCACCCCTGGCAGCCGCCGTTAGGCAGGGTGTTGTTGTGCGATGAGCCGGAAAAGGTCGGGCCGCCGAGGAATTCCGCCAAAATGGGTGTTCCCGATACGGGATCGATGGAAGTTGAATGACAGACCCTGCAAGTGGCTTCGTCAACTCTGGCTACGTTTGCTGCTGAAGTACCCCCCTCCCTGTTGTCACTTCCGCAAGCGGCGAGCATGCCCGTTAGCAGGAGCGAGACGAGTACGGCAGAATACTTTTGCGCTGTTCCACTCATGTTGATTCCTCCTTGGGTTTGTAGTTTCCTCTAGTTAAAACGTTCCCGGCAGATGGCACTTCAGGCACATCTTAGCGTTGGTTCTGTCCTTGAGGTTCCCCGACTTCCAACTGCGGGGATGAGGATTGGTCTTGCCGGTCGAGTGGCACTGGATGCAGACGTCACCCTCGGGGTGGCAGACCTGGCACGACTGCAGGTTCCTGCGCGCCTCGGCTGCGTGTTCTCCAGTGACAAAGTTGTACGACTGCCCTACAGAACCCAGCATCATGTGCGACTTGATGCGCAGCGAGCCCGCCGGAAAACGGTTATGACAGGCATTGCAAAACGCCTTGGCGTCGTGGCAGCGGTAGCAGTTCTGGGGGTTGTCCTTCGCCTTGATCGGGTGGATGGTCACAAAGTCGCTGCGATGGCTCTTCGGTTTATAATCGCGGCCGAAATTGCTCTGGGTCAGGTCATCCCCGGTTCCGCCACCCTGGTGGCAGTCAAGACACCACTTCTGGGTATGGCACTGGCTGCAATTGTTGCCGGACTTGCTGGCCAGCACCCGGTGACCGCGCACGAAATCAGAGTCATGGTTCAGAGCGACACCTTCGGACTTGTGGCAGTCGTTGCAATCACTCAGCGCGGTATCCTTGTAATCGGCATGCGGGGTCTTCTTTTCGGCATAAGACTTCTGCTGGAGGCAGAAAAGTCCCAAGCTCAGAGCTGCCAGAACAAAAACAAATTTTTTCATGCTTGCCTCCTTTCTTAGAAGTCGTAGTTGAAGACCGCGCGGCCGGACCAGTCACTGGTGAATTGGTGATTGACGTTGTCCTCGATGCGCACCGAGGCGGTCATGCTTTTGCTGAGCTTGTACTTGGCCCCCCCCCAGTACCTGCGGGCGGTCTCCCGGCCGGTCGCCTGGTCGCGCTGATAAACGTCGTACTGGACGCCGGCGGCGAGTTCCAAGGGCTTGATCGGCAGATAGGTCACCTCGACGCCGCCACCGTTCAGGACGTTTCCGTCACCGTTTTGATAATCATAGTTTAAAGCGATGACCACCGGCTCGATGGGACGAATCCGGGTGCCGATCTCGTACACGTTCTCATCCGGCCCATCCCCGTAGATCTGCCGGGAGTAACCGGCATTGACGCTGAACTTGTCGTTCAGAGTGTAGTCGGCGCGGAAAACGCCTTCCTGATAGCGGTCCACAGCAAAAACGGAGAAGATTGAGGAGTTGTCAAAAAGAGGATAGCTCTGATACCACTCGCCGGTCAGCACCAGGTTGGAACTCGGATAATATTTGACCCCTGCCAGCACCTCGCTGAAGGTCTCGCTCGTCAAATCATAGCGGGCATTGCCATAGACTTTCAGGCTTTTAAGCAGGTACTGCTTGAAGCTGGCTCCGATCTCATCACGGGCAACCCCCGCGTCATCGAGCTTCATGAAATAGCTCAGCTCCGCATCGGTGTTTTTGTAGCCGACCAGGTTGGCTGCCAGACCCCAAACGAAGTCGTGACTGTGGGACCCTTCGGCATCGAGGTTGAAAATGACGTTGCGGCCGCCCATGACGGAGAAGGCAACCGGTCCGACATTTTTCAGGTCAATCTTTCCGCCGTCCACCAGGGCGGTGCCGGCCGCATAATTGACGAACTGCCGGCCCAGGCGGATATCTACCTTGTCAAAGAGGTTGGTGTAATCCCCAAACAGGTAGTAGAGCCTCCCATTGAGCCCCTGACCACCGAGAAGATCCTGGTTACCACGGCCGTAACCTTGAAAGGATAGTTTACCGGCCGCGTCGATCTTGGTAATGGACAGGTTGATGTATTCGCCAAACTCTTCCTGTTTATTGCCAGTCACGTAATCGGTATACCATTGAAACTGAGTGGAGCTTCTGCCGTGCACTTCCGCCGACCAGGCTACGCCCGAAGCAAACAGTATGCTCACGCCTGTTAGCAAGCAGAATATTCTTTTTAATGCCATCAGAAACCTCCTTTCACAAAAAGCATATAGTTTATTGCGAGCAGACATGGCCTTTTCTGAGTCTTACACCCCCTTTTCACTTACGCGCTAGTAGCGGACAGAAGATGACTACAAAGGTGGAACCGTCACTCACCTCCCCTGACAATCTTTTCTTGTGCTTTTCTGAAGTTAGTTCTTGCAGACCCCCAGAACGCGCAAAGAGAGAGCACAGCCCGGCACAGCTGACTCCCGATCCTTAGAGAGCGTCTCCGGCCGCAAACGGTGTTGCTTGGCACATCTGAGTAAACGGTATTTATAGCGGAGTAGCGCTTGGTAGCCTCTTGAGGCCCCCCTGCGGTCAATGTCCAGGGCAATCTCGGGGTGGCGAGCAGGGAAGGCACTCCCTGCAATCTCGGCCCGACCACTTAAATTGCTTTAATTTCATATGCTACGGCAAATAATGCTTATCCATTTTTAACACCGTTTACACGATAAGCAAGCGGTGCACGTTTTTTTTCTGCGCGATTATCAGGCATTTGAAGCATCCAGTCAAAAAAGAGGCTGCGTAACACCGCCTGAACAAAACAGCAAGGGGGATACTTTCATTTTTTTCCGAAAACTCCGCGGCCACGCTTGCGACCTGTTAAAGGGTGCAGTCTGCTGCGAAGCAACGGATTTTCCACAGTCTCAAGTGAAGCAGACCAAGGCGTAGAACTCGTGGCACTGAAAACTGGAGGGATGAAGCTGTCGGTAGTTGAGTTTTTTAGCGGAGGGATTGCAAGTGATGCGGTATGGGAAGGTGTAATTTTCGCCTGAGCCTCTTGGGGTTAACTGTCGGCAGTAAGTCGCCGGGCCGGAACTAACCCACAAGCTGAAGCGTGAGAGATAGATTACAGCCTGAGCTCAAGTTCCTGGCGCTCTTGCTCCAGCCGCTTTTCATCCCAGCAAAGCTCCCGGGCCATGGTCTCCAGCACGAAGGGGGCTGCCGCCCGCGCGGCCTCCTGATCCAGCAGACCCAGTGGGATGCGGCGCACCAGGAAGTCTGCGCCACGAAGCGCCATCTCCCGCCGCAGCGCCCAGAGTAGCTCCCCCTTCAGGTAGGGGTGCCCCGGAACCAGCTCCTCAAGCCAGGGGCCAGTGCAAAGCTGCGCCACCTGGCGGGCCCGGTCCCCGTAGGAGCGCTGCAGATGCCAGGCGCTCTCCGGGGAAATGCCGAACTCCAGGGCGAGGGCGGGCGCCTGGCCCGGACCAAAGCCCGCGCCGCCCACCAGGACCATCCGGTCGGTCCGGCACCCCTGGCGCGGCTGGAGCCCTCCCTGCCTGATCGCGAAGTTGACCGTGTCCAGCGCCATCTTCCGGTAGGTGGTCCACTTGCCGCCGACAATGGTGATCAGCCCGGAGGGGGACGCACTGACCACATGGTCACGCGCGAGTCGCGCCGTATCGCTGGCCGCCAGGTCCTGCACCAGCGGCCGCAAACCGGACCAGCTCGCCTTGATATCGGAGCGCTGCACCGTCAGGTTGAAATAGCGCTTCAGGTGGCGCAGCAGGTAATCGATATCCCCCTCGGAGGGAGCCGGGTGCTCACAGGGAAGCGCCGGCTCGTCGGTCGTGCCGACCAGGCAGCCACCGAGCCAGGGGAGGATGAAGAGCACGCGGCCGTCCTCGGTCTTCGGTATGGTAATCCCGGTATCCGCCGGCGCGAAGCTGCGCGGCAGGACGATGTGGCTTCCCGAGCTCACCCGCAAAAGGGGCTTTGCCTTCGGGTCGTCCAGGCGGCGCATACCGTCCGCCCAGGGGCCGCAGGCGTTTACCACGCAGCGCGCACGGATCTCCCAGGACTCGCCTCCGAAGCGCTCCCGAACCGTCGCCCCCGTCACCCGCCCTCCGCTTTGCACGAGCCCCACCACTTCCAGGTGGTTCACGGCTGCGGCCCCCTGCTCGATCGCGCTGAGGGCAAGGGCGAGGTTCATCCGGGCGTCGTTGAACTGGCCGTCGTAGTAAAGCACCCCTCCCTTGAGCCCCTCGCCGCGAATCATCGGGAAGCGCCGCAACACCTCCCGGGAACCCAGGAACCGGCTGGCTCCCAGCCCCGCCCTCCCCGCCAGCAGGTCGTAAAGCTTCAGCCCCGCTAACAGGTAAGGAACCTCAAGAGTGTGGTAGATCGGTGTGATCAGGGCGATGGGGCGGCAAAGGTGCGGGGCGATCTTCAAAAGGACGCTGCGCTCCTGCAGGGCATCGCGCACCAGGTTGAACTGCACCCGGTCTAAGCGAAGCAAGGCCGCCTCCAGGTAACGTACCCCGCCATGGACCAGCTTGGTGCTCTTGCCGCTGGTGCCCGAGCCGAAGTCCCCCTGTTCCACCAGGGCCACGCTCAGGCCGCGGCTCGCCGCGTCCAGCGCGATCCCGCAACCGGTGGCGCCACCTCCGATCACCAGCAGATCGAAAGTTTCCCCCTTCTTCAGGATTTCCAGCAGCGCGTTCCTCTCCATGGAGCTACCTCCCGACTCAGAATTGCCTCACGCGACGGTGGCGGCGCTCTCTCAACAGTTACTATTTGCCAGTTGCGGGGTGCACCTCAGACTGCACCAGCGCGGGGCGAATGATGATCCGACCCTACTCTCTTCCCCCGTGGGGACGGGGAAATTATACTCAGGTAAAATCTTCCCGCTGCTGGAATTAAAGTTTGAAGTATCCGGACCGATAGAGTAAAAATGAATGAAACAGTATCCTATCGAACAATGATTGAAAAGGCAAAACCAGAGCAATCTGGTGACGCAAAGCCATGGGGTCCTCATAGGATAGCCCGGTTACCGACTTTGGATCGATCTGTTTCCCTCCACGGTGAAACAGCGAAACCCACTCAGTCTATGCCGAGCGGGTTTTTACGTTCCCGCAAAGCGCTTGGCGCTCTCTCTGGCTGCCAGTCCCGACGCTCCTTCCTGTGGCTACATACCTTTTAATCCCGCAAAGGGTATCCCGATGAACAGAGTCAAGACGACAGATCTCAGTTTCCCATCTCCTGCCAGGACCATAAGCATTCTGCTGCTGGTGCTCTTTTGCATCGAGATTGTTATCATGTACGCCCTTCCCTTCCTGATGCCGATGGGCAATGTTTACCTGGAGAACTTTGCCGATGCCACTCTGCTGACGCTGCTCTTCAGCCCGGCACTTTACCACCTGGTCTTCAAACCGTTCCAAAAGATCGCAGCCCAGCAGAAATCTCTGACGGAGAACGTGCTGGCGAACGTGGTGGACGGCGTGATCACTTTCGACCAGTCCCTGGCAATCAGATCCTGCAACGGGGCGGCCGAGCGGATCTTTTGTTACGGCGCCGCCGAGATGATCGGGCGCGACCTTAATCTGATTCTTGAAGCAAACTCCTTGGCGGAACTTATCGGTACTGCGGCGACCCAACAGCAAAGCCGTGGTGAGGCCAGGACCTCCTTGGAATGCAGCGGCAGGCGCAAGGACGGCAGCCCGGTTTCCCTCGAGCTCTCTCTAAGCCAAGTGGCACTGGCGGGAAGTTGGATCTGGCTGGGAATCATCAGGGACATCTGCTCCCGGAAAAAGGGAGAAGCCGAGGTGAAGCATACCCTCTCCCTTTTGCACGCGACCCTGGAGTCGACGACCGAAGGGATCATCGTGCGGGACCTGATTGGGAGATCGGTCATCTCCAACCGAAGGTTCGCCGAGATGTGGCGCATACCGCCGGCCGTCATTGCCTCCCAGGACGACAAAGTCATGCGCAGCTACGTCTTGGATCAACTGAAGGATCCCCAGGGCTTCCTTGATCGGACCGAAATACAGCGCCGTAATCCGGAGCAGGAATACTGCGACACCCTCACCTTTCGGGACGGCAGGGTCTTCGAGAGGGTCGCCGCCCCCCAGGTCATCGAGCGAGGTGTCGTGGGACAGGTGATCAGCTGCCGGGACATCACCGAGCAAAAGAACCTGGAGCAGCAGCTGCGCCAGGCTCAGAAAATGGAGGCGCTCGGCACCCTGGCAAGCGGAGTGGCGCATGACTTCAACAACATACTGACCGTCATCATGGGGTACTGCAACCTGAGTGCCGTTCAACTGGACCGGGAAAGTCCCCTCAGGCAGAACCTGAACCAGATCATGTCAGCCTCGGAACGGGCGGCGACCCTCACCGCCAGCCTACTAGCTTACGGCCGCAAGCAGGCCATCGATCCGCAGCCTTTGGAACTGAACAAGAACGTCCGGCAGATGGACAAGTTTCTGGCGCGCTTGATCGGGGAGCAGATCGAACTGGTCACCAAGCTCTGCGACGGGAAGATCACCATCCTTGCGGACAGCGGCCAGTTCGAGCAGGTACTGATGAACCTGGCGACCAATGCCCGGGATGCCATGGAGCGCAGGGGGTGCCTGAGCATCGTCACCGGCCGGATCAGCATCGACCATGATTTCATCAGATTGCACGGTTACGGCAAGCCCGGGAACTATGCCATGCTCACCGTCTCGGACACCGGCGCCGGCATGGACGAGGCGACCCGGGAAAAGATCTTCGAACCGTTTTTCACCACCAAGCCGCAGGGTCAGGGGACCGGTCTCGGGCTCTCCATAGTTTACGGCATAGTGAAGCAGCACGGCGGCTACCTTAACGTGTACAGCGAACCTGGGCACGGGACGACCTTCAACATCTACCTCCCCCTTTGCAGCGAGGCGCAGGCGGAAGCGGTGCCGGAAAACCGTCAGGTGCGCCGGGGAACAGAGACCATCCTCCTCGTCGAGGACGACGCCGGCGTCAGGGCCCTGGTGACCAGCGTCCTGACGGCTCACGGCTACCGGGTGATCGAGGCGTGCGACGGCGAAGATGCCTTGGGAAAATTCACCGGGAACCGGGAAAGCATCGAGCTGCTGATCCTGGACGTGATCATGCCGAAGAAGAACGGCAAGGAAACTTTTTTGGAAATAAGCGCTCTGAATCCGGGAATCAAGGCGATCTTTATCAGCGGCTACACCGCCGACATCATCGAAAAAAACGGACTGATCGACCGTGGCCTGCACCTGCTCAGTAAGCCATTACTGCCAAACCAGCTGCTGGCAAAAGTCCGGGAAGTCTTAGAAACAGCGTAGAAACAGGTTAAGGTTTCTCAACCTGTTTTTTCCGTCTCCCTGGCCCACCCTAAAGAGAGCCGCACGCTGCGCTCCCACCCCCGGTAAAGGTCCTCCCTTAAGTCAACAGCCATCCCTGGCGCAAAAGCACGCTCCAGCTCCCAGTTTTCTCCGATGGAACCGGTGTCGAGGAGCCCCGCCCCTATTCCGGCCAGGTAGGCGGCGCCCAGCGAGGTGGTCTCGGTGCAGCGCGGCCTCAGCACCGGGGCCCCCAAAAGATCGGCCTGGAGCTCCAGCAGCAGGTCGTTGGCGGCAGCCCCGCCGTCCACCCGCAAATCCTTCAGCGCGTGCCCGCTGGAGCGCTCCATGGCGCGGATGGCATCGACCGTCTGAAAGGCGATCGCCTCCAGCGAGGCGCGTGCCAGGTGCGCCCCGGTGCTCCCCCTGGTAAGCCCGGTGATCACCCCGCGGGCATAAGGGTCCCAGTAAGGGGTGCCGAGCCCGGAGAGCGCAGGGACGAAGTAGACCCCGCCGCTGTCCGGAACTGAGCGCGCCAGCGCCTCCACCTGGCTGGCGCTCTGGAAAAGTCCGAGCCCCTCGGCAAGCCACTGCACGGCGGCCCCGGCGATGAAGATGGACCCCTCCAGCGCGTAGGTCACCTTTTCCCCGGGGAGCTGCCAGGCGATCGTGGTCAGCACCCCCTCCCCGGGGACGCCGCAGGCCCCGCAGTTCATGACGACGAAGGCGCCGGTCCCGAAGGTCACCTTGGCCATCCCCGGCTCGAAGCATCCCTGGCCGAAGAGTGCCGCCTGCTGGTCTCCGGCGATCCCGGTGATCGGGATCTCTGCCCCGAGTAGGGAGGCCTCGGTCCGGCCGAAGAGGGCCGTGCTCGGGAGCACCTCGGGTAGCATGGACCGGGGAACCCCGAAGAGCCGGAGCAGTTCCTCGTCCCAGCAGAGCTCATGGATGTTGAAGAGCATGGTGCGGCTCGCGTTGGAGAGGTCGCTTACGTGGGAGCGCCCGCCGCTTAAGCGAAAGACCAGCCAGGAGTCAACCGTGCCGAAGCAGACCTCGCCGCGCTCCGCCCGCCCGCGCAGCCCCTGAACGTTTTCCAGCAGCCAGGCGATCTTACTTGCCGAGAAATAGGGGTCGAGCAGCAGTCCGGTGCGCTCGCGGACCAGCCCTTCGAGCCCCGCGCGCTGCAGCGCCTCGGTCTGCCCCGCACCCCGGCGGTCCTGCCAGACGATGGCCCGGTGCAATGCCCGCCCGGTGGCGCGCTCCCAGACGACGGTGGTCTCGCGTTGGTTGGTGATCCCGATTGCGGCGATTTCCTTCAACTCTGCCGCTCCGGAAGCGAGCAATTCCTTAAGGCAGGCGAGCACCCCCTGCCAGATCTCCTCCGGGTCGTGCTCCACCCATCCCGGCTGCGGGTAGTGCTGAGCCAGAGTCCTGGACGCAGTAGCAATGGCCCGGCCCTGGGGGGTGAAAAGCGTTGCCCTGCTGCTGGTGGTCCCCTGGTCAATCGAAAGCAGATATGCCATGTCCCCTCCCCTATGCCCCGCGCTGAGCGGCGCGGCCGGCGGCCCACAGGTTGCTGCCCGCGCTGACGAGCTACCGGTCTGCCTCACCCGCCGAAGCATAGCGAATGCGCAACCGGAGTCAAGCCCAATTTTCGCAAGGAAGCCTGCGGCATCGGCTAAAATATTGCCATTTCAGAGCGGGTAGCCGCGAGGAGTGAGTATGAGCAAACGGCTGCAGGTCAAAGCAGGTTTAAGCGGGTCAGAGCAGGTTGAGAGCGAATCAGAGCGAATCAGAGTGAATCAGAGCGGATCCAAGTGGATCAGAGCGAAGCGAAGCTGAGCTGAGCCCAGGTCGGAGCAGAATGAAGCAGGCGGTTATCAGCGCGGGAGGTACGGTTAGGCGGGGGAGGTCATCCCCCGCCAACCGATTAACTCAAAGAGGAAGGCGGTCGGTCCCTCCCCCGGACTTATTGGGGGAGATGTCGGACCACCGGTTCCCCAGGCCGGAATAGGGACGCTGCATATAGCGGATCGGGTCAAATCCAATTCTCACCCACCCGTCGGACCTGCAGAAAGCGACGATCTGCTCCTCCTTGATCAGGTCCTCGAGATCGCTTGACTTTACCAGTCCAGTCTCTCCGCTTGTGTACACGACCCGCAGTATCATAGTCCCCCCCTCGATGCCAAAAACAACTTGTGACAGATCAAGAGTACCAGCTTTTATTTCAGCCACAACGTGCGCCGTGTACTGTCAGAGAGAAATGCTTCCCGCAGTCAGGTAGAAAGGGGACAAGACTTCCGCCTATCTCTTGGGAACGCCGATCATTGAATAAAAAGTCACGAACATGTCCATTGACCGCTGATCCCAGTCGAACTCAGGAGCGATCACCATTTTCCCGGTTTTATCGATGAAACCACATTTCCCACCTTGACGGACCGGGGCCAACCCTTCGACGAAGATGGAACCTGCTTCGAACTGCGGCTTGATGACCGTATTCCCGGTTTTGTCGAGATAGCCGAGCTTCTTCCCCTCACCGACCGGGGCGAGCCCTTCGGAAAAGATGGTGGGCGACTTAAAGAACCGGTCGACAATAGGTTTGCCGTTCACATCGATAAACTGCCACCCCTCTTTGACCTGTACCGATGCGATGCCGTCAGAGAAACCTGTTGCCTGAGTGTACTGCGCCGCTATAACCATTTTCCCGCTGCGATCGATATACCCGCGATAACCATATTTGCCGTTCACCTGCACCAGGGCCCGGCCGTCGCGAAACGGCCTGGCTTCGTCATAGCTGGCAGGTACGGCCAGTACGCCTTTTTTATCAACGTATCCCCACTTCTTCCCGATTTTCACCGCGGCCATTCCCTCGGAAAAGATGGAGGCATCGTCAAAACGTGGTGCAATGGCGTATTTCCCGGTATCTCCGATAAAACCCGCCTTGGGTTCGGTTCTGGCCTCCGCGGCCACCACCGCTGCAAGCCCTTCGCAGAAGGCGAAGGTGGCAAGGTAGTGAGCCTCGGTCAGCATGACCCCCTTGCGGTCGATATAAGCCCAGCGGTCACCGAACATGACTGCACATTTTCCTTCCCGGAAAATGGAGGTTCCGTCATAGGCCGGGGCAATAACCATCTTGCCGCTCGGGTCGATGAATCCGATCTTGTTATTGACCCGCACCGCGGCAAGCCCTTCGGAGAATATGGAAGCGTTCTCGTACTGGGCCGGAATGACCATAACTCCATTGCGGGCAATATAGCCGTACTTGCCGTTCTGCTTCACCAGGAACCGGTAGCTGTCGTTTTTCTCCAGTACCGCTGTCTTCTTGTTGCACCCGCAAAAAACCGCCAGCACCGTCAACAGCACAAGTCCCATCACAACAAAACGTTTCATCGATTTCTCCTTGATTCACCCAACCAATCAGTGTTCAGGTTTAGTATTTGTCGATCTCTCACCAGTTATCCGCCGTTTTCGCAGGCGTTTTCAGGTCGTTTCCAATTGAGCCGGCCTGAAGCCGGTACCGCCTGGTACCTTGCTATTTCCATTCCTCGCGACTTTTTTGGCTTCACTGCCGACCGCCCAAACCAGGCAGCCTTCCGGCGTTGCTTCCAGCCAGACCCGCTGGGGCCGGAAAAGCAGACGCAGCAAAAGACCGCAAAGGGCGATCACCCCGCCGACATAGATGGGGATCATGTGCCGCGGTCGCACCACATGGATCTCCGACCAGTGGGACATACCGCTGATACGGACGTCGAAATTACCGAACTTGACGATGTCATCCTTACGGAAAACGATTTCCGACTCGGCCTGGACCTTGTCCTTATTGCTGCCGATCAGCCTTATTGCCAGCCTGCTGGGATCGAGCAGTGCGACCCAGTTCAGACGTTCTCCCTTAAACTTGGAGTAATAGGTATAGGGGCCCCGGGGAATATCCAACGGCTCGAATTTAAGCGGATTACTGTATTCCACGTGATTGTTGGAGGTGCCAACATCGAGGATAAAGTCATAGAGATAGCGGCTGAAATGGTACTCCAGCCCTTGATAGAGGAGCGGTTTGTCGTGCATACCAAGCGTGGTCTGGGTCAGGACAGCACCCTTGGGATCCAAGAGCGCCAGATCCACCGCACCTTTGGGCCACTGAGCATTGGGGAGGATCTGCTCTTTGATCTGGAACCTGGGCAATCCTTTGAAGGATGACAGGGGGCCCTTCACAACGCTAAGAAAGGTCTCCTGGTTATCCAGTGCGATCGGGTTGCCGACGCCCTGAAAGAGAACCGCCGAGAATTGGTGCATGTTGTCGAAGCTGCCGACCGCCAGCGCCAACAGCAGGCCGCCGTAAATGAGCGCCATGGCCGGATAGGAAAATGATTTCTTCTCGGCATAACCGTTTCCGTCACAGGCGAAGCCGGCAGCGGCGAAGCGTCCCTGCACTTCCTGGCACGGCACGGCAACCAGTTCTCCAGGGTTACTGGACTTTCGCTCCGAGCCGTAGCGGATGGCCCGGGAGCAGCGCGCCAAGTAGTAGCAGAAACGTGCGGCGATCAGCGCCAGAAAACAGAGATTGTTCGCCAGCAAAAGGGTCGGGTCCATGTGGATGAAGCGGGGCAGCCTGACGAACTCGCTGGCGATGAAAAGGACGAACACTGCCAAAAAAAAGAGCGGCAGCCAGGGTGAGGTAAAGAGGATGCGGTTGACCGCAGAGTTCTTCAGTTTGGTTTCTTGCATGGGGCGATGTACTCCAAAAGTGTGATTTTGAAATCGTGCGATTGCCTCACATCAGACCTACGGCAAAGTGGTTTTGTTCTGGAAAAATCGGCTCGTACTGCAAGACTGTGAAGCTAACGAATAGCCCCTGTCAGCCCTTCCGGGCAGACAGGGTTTCCACATCAATAAACTGATTTTCCTTGCCTTGTCAGCGACTTGCCTGGGAAAAACCGTCCTACATTTATAGCAGATTTCGACTTGAAACGGTATCTGATTCCCCTGGCGGACCGCCGCAAGCAGCGGTACGCCAGGGGAATCACAGTTGGCGGGAGGGGAGTTTTTCCCCTCCCGCAGGAGCAAAGATTAGTACTTGAGCGGCCTCTGGACCGTGCGCGTCGGAGCAGTAGCTCCGCTTGTGCTGGAGCCGGTGTGGTGACCGCAGGCGCCCCATCCAGAAGTGCCGCTGTTCATGCTGCTGGAGAGGTCGTCATTGCCGGCCGCAATTGCCGGGAGGGCATTGACGGTTCCCGTGGCGTAATTACTTGCCACCGGCAAAGTAGCACCGTCAACGACAGACCAGAGCTGTGCGCTGGTTGCGCCGGTGCTGTTGGTGGTACCGAGGTTGTAGCAACCCTCGCGATGTGCGCCGGTCAGCGCTCTGGCTTCCCACTTGGATGCCGTGCCGCCGCCGTTGTACTTGAGACTGGTGCCGCCCATGAAACGGTAGGGAACGCGGGTGGTCACGTTGAGCTGGGCATTACGTGCTTCAGTAGTGCCTGTGCCGCTGAGGACGCCGGTTGCGCCGGCGAGGACGTTGATCTGTGCATCTTTACCGTTGGTGCTGTAGGTCTTGTAACCGACATTCTTGGCAGTCCCGTCGCCGCTGGCGTTGCCGTGGATGCCGCCGAAGATCTGGGCGCCGCTGTTGTGGCAGTACGAGCAACCGATACCGAGCACAGTCCCCTTGCCGGATACCGAAGAGGTAATTGCGCCGACGCGGTTGGCGTAGCCGACCTTGCCGACCGCGGACCTTGAGGCTGCCAGGCAGTCGCCGCTGCCCAGAGCGCCGTGCAATGTTGCCTTCGGAATCCCGGTAACCGGGTTAGGCATGTTGAAGTAGGAGAGTGCGCCGGAGTAGGCAGCCTGCTTGTGGCAAAGGTAGCAGGTCAGGGTGCCGTTGAGTATGGTGGATCCGGTCAAGTTAGTGGCATGACCGTTCGCGTCATAGGTTATGCCGGCTACGGCGGCGCTGGTGTTGGCGACCATCAGTGCGTCGGTACCAACCGAGTTGCGCAGCAGGTACTCGTTAGCCGAGCCGTGTGCGCCGATGGCGGCGGGAGCGGGCATCGGGCTGACGCCGTCGCTGGATACGGCATTGGTTGCGTTCGGTTTCCACTGGCCGACGGTGTGGCAGTCGCCGCAGTGCAGGGTGGAGTCGTCACCGAAGGTAGCGCTATTGTCCAGGTTGAAGATGCCGGTAAAGAGACCTGCTTCGTAGATGGTGGTACGTGTTCCCGGCGTTTTCGGGCCGTAACCGCTGGCGCCGTTAGCTGTTGAATAGGAACCGAAGTACGCCTGTACCTGTACCGGGGTGGTGGGGGCGGAGGCTCTGTAGAGCACCTTGCCGGAGATTGCGCCGGAGTACTGGGTAAATATTGCCGGGTTGGTACCATTGGCGCCCCTGTTTCTGACGCTGTATTTCTGGCCGCGAACCGCGTGGTGCGAGGTGTTGCCGGTGTCGAACTGTTCGAACACGGCGACCACCTGGGGACGGCTCATCTGGTCGTAGCCGTTGGAAATGGCATCGGCGAACGGGTTCTTGGCGGTGTTCCTGCCGGTGGCGCTGGAAACGATGCCGAAAGCCGCCGGTGCGCCGGCCGAGTTGTGGCAAGACATGCAGAACTGGTCCATTGCCGTGTGGTCCGGACTGGCCGGATCCCAGATATATTCTGCCGGGTTATTGAGGCTTGCATGGCTCTGGTTGCCGACAAGATCGGGGTTACCGTTACGCAGATGAACTTTGGCGTCCTTCATGTGATAGGTATTGTCCAGGACGCCGCCCTTCTGACCTTCCAGGTGGCAAACGGCACAGTCGGCGTCCGTCAGGGCCTTGCCGACTACGTGGTGAGAGTTCTTCTGGAATTCGGTGGTGACTGCACGAACGCCGGTGTTGTCGTTGACGTAGGCGCCGGAACCGGCGTTGCCGTCGACGTTCTGTCCGACAGAGTGGCACGAGATGCAGCGACCGCCGACAAAGGCCTTGGTGTTATGTGCCTGGTGGCAGAAGGTGCAGTTGGTCGTGTGGATCAGGGCAGAGCTTGAGGCATTGACCAGGTCGGTATTGCCCCTGTGGCTCGCAACCAGGAAGCCGTGACACTTGTAGCATCTGCCGCTGCTCGAGGGGGATGCGTCGTTATGATTGGTGCCGTGGCAACCTGCGCAACCGGTTTGCGTTGCATTAGCGCCGGCGATTGCGCCTGCGGGATCCGCGACGTAAACATTGCTGTTTTTGTAGTGACCAGACTGCTTGTAATTGGCGACGAGATTCTGACCGGTTCCATCAAGAATCGTTTCGTGGCAAGCAATGCAGGTATTATTCTCCACCTTAACGATCGGCGCAGACATATTGATGGAGCCAACAGCACTCGAAGCGCCGGCCGCAACCGGGACACCGATGGCATAGCCTTCCCAGACGACTGTTCCTGTGCCGTCTACACCGCTCATAGCCTGAACCGCCAAGGTCACTTTGCCCGGGTAGATCCCGGTGACCGAGGCATCCGCCTGGCTTACGCCCGGAGTCAGGTTCTGCATGGTGCTCCTGACAACAGGGATGGGGTTAATGCCATCGCTGCTGGTGCCGGTAACGGTCAGCTTAAGTGACCCAACCCCGGCGGGAACCAGCGAGGCCAGCATCTTGCCGTCACTCTTGGGAAACACCACCTTGGCCTGGAGCGCGCCGACCCCGCCACCGCTGGTGGCTGTATTGTTGGCGCCGCAGCCGATCATTGCTGCTAAGAGCAAGGCCAGCAGCAGGTATTGCAGGTTATTCAGGCAAATTCTTTTCATCTTTTTGTTCTCCTTTACCTTTTTAATTTCCGAACAGGATGTTCGTTTCTGCCCGATTGCAGTAATCGCGATTTTTCTTAGAGTTTTAGGACCAGTTCGCGACGTGTCACCTCCTGCTTTTCAGCTTTAGTGGTATGAGTGAGTGGCAGGCTTTTTAAGCTATAGCAATCATGGCACCGGCGGGGACGCCGTCGCGGGACTTCAGGTTTCCCGAAAAGGGCAGAGAACCGGTTAGGGCGCCGGTTGGGGTAGCAGAGGCAGCCGCTCCGCTAAGAGCTGCCGCGGGCGAACGAGCACCTTGCACTGCCGGAGCGTGCGGCAATGCGTCAGCTGTTCAATTGACTAATAATGCAGTACAAGTGTGTTCGGGGCCGTGATGCGAGAAGCCCTCCAGGGTCATCCTGGAAGGAGTTCGTCCTTTGATATCAAATCGGTACTCTATTTGGGATGAGACCCGGAACAGGATCGAAATACCTGCGAAGGTCTCTATTTGGAGGGGTGATGGTGGTATAACTGTCAGCAAATCTCAATCCTTTTAAACTCAGAATCTGATATTAAGCTTTGGATAACCACATAAGAGCAAGATATTCGCCAAGCAATCAAACCGACGTGTTCAAGGGTTTGATTGAGATTGCTGCAAGTCAGCAGATAAAATGAGCGAGCACTTTTGACAGTAAAGATCAGGGATTTGACAGTCCGATATCAGCTACTGAGTACAAGTCACCATTCGGCAAACTGTGGAAAAAACTTTAGGAGAAATGTTGATGTTTTTTTACAAAAATTGACTTAGGTCATACTCTTAAAAATAACCATCTACATTAGCTTGATAGCGGTTGAGAGACCCGATGGCCAATTGACACGACCTTCAACTGACAGGCTCTCCAAACAGCTGACATAAGCCTGGTTAGCACTGGCGGATCAGAGTCGGAATGCGTCAATCAGGATTCTGATGACAGTTAGATACCGCGTCAGGAGTGACGCGACTTTTAAGGTAGTTTGACTGTAGGTAGTTTGACTGAGGCAACGGAGTGCTGGTACGGCGCAGGGAGCGAGAGGGAGCGGAGAGCGGAAAGCGGGGAGCAAGAAGAGAACAGGGAACGGAAACAGACACTCTTGAATAACTTGCCTCTAAATAGGCTGATTTGCTTCGAGCGCGTTTGGTTGCTGTTGACGGACCGCTCACCTCACGCGCGAGTGTCCGGGCGAATGATTATCGAAACTATATCCCAAAGAAAGGTTCGGCTGCAAAAGGTACGATCCCCCCTATGAAATAGGGGGGAAGCTGAACGTAGTGAAGCAGGGGGGGCGGTTGCACGGGCACCA
>JGI24143J45723_1000582_pt1 | contig 18598 bp, 18 predicted proteins | sample BarGraIncu00432A_FD_45723 | JGI IMG/M metagenome (IMG submission 45723) | reverse complement strand
CGAACATATAGTGCGACACGTTCCTAAATGAAAAGCTTAGGCATTGGCAATAAAGCCAAGAGAACTAATATCTCGATGAATGAAATGATAGGGTAACGCCTTGAAGGGTCACTTTAATACTCCGACTGGTGTGGATATAGATAAATATTGAAATGTCAGAAGCTCGGTGAAGTCGCGTGAGAACTGCCCTGATACGCAAGTAACGGGAAACCTGTCCAGAGGTGGATGGGGCAGTCTATAATGCGGAAGTCTATAAAATGCCCATGGCAAGAATGAGCATCAGCTCTGACAAAGTTCCGAATGTACGGGTGAATTTCGCGGCTAACAGAAATGTTAGTACATACGTAAGTATGGTAGATGAGGGTGAGTAAGATTTTTATGTATGAAAATCCTTGCAGTGTTACAGGCACTGGAAAGTCTACAAACCCATAGGAACTGCCTAACGGTATATGCAAAGATAGAGATGTTGGAACGTGGAAAACATTGAACGTGGAGAACTTATATTCTATGAAGCGATGACAAGGCAACCTGTTTTTTATCAATGTGAAAGTAGGGTCACAGTACCAATGAAACCATAATACTACATGACGGAGGGCTAGACCCAAGTCAATCATATAATTGAAACCTTAACATCACAAATCACTCCATAGGTTCTGGTGCGACTAAAAGAGGCTACTCCTCGAAAGGAGGTGTTGCCGACTATGGCTACAACGGCTAAGAATAAGAAACTACGCCATAATGAATATTATGGACAGCAAAGGACACTTGATGAACTGTATGAACAAAGTCTAAAAGGTGCAAGATTTAAAAAGATATACGAAAAAACAATCGACGAAAGCAGCAATTTTCTGGCATATCGAAACATCAAGACTAATACTGGGATTAGCGATCAATGGGAAATTTTTGAAACAACTTACCTCTTTGCAAGAAATGACAATAAATTAAATGCCATACGCAATGGTTCAAAATTAAAAGAATGCTACATCATCAGATACGCTGACGATTTTAAAATCATGTGTCGTACCCGTGATGTAGCCGAAAGAACTTTCATAGCAGTTAAAGCATGGCTTAAAGAAAGAATACATCTTGAAATAAGCCCAAACAAATCCCAAATAACAAACCTGCGAAAGAAGGCATCTGAATTCCTTGGTTTTTCAATCAAAGCTGTAGTGAAGGGTAAGAAACGAATAGCTCGCTCAAATATAAAATCTGAATACATATATATTAACTTAACCTAAAGTCTACGAGACCTTACTAAATATGACTATTTCCCGTTCCGTAGAAATAAAGGAACCTACGCTATCTTGCAGGGCTATAAGTACGATTCATTGTTTTATTTTATTTTTAAGTTTTCAAGAAATTGATCTACATAGGGAGCCCAGATAATCCTATTCCCTACGAAGGACCTATGCCCATCTTCATTATACTGTGGCAACTCTACAAATGTCGCCTGCCCCCCATTGCCAATATATGCTTTGTACATGTCCCGTGCCAAATCCGGACGAAAATAGTGATCGTTGGTGGAATATAGCCAGAGTGTTGGTATCCGAGATGTTTTTCCGTATTGAGCCATGGAAGCAATCAGGTTATTTTCATCTCTTACTAAGTCAGGTGCATATGATCCACGCCCGCCAGCAAAATTAAGCACTCCTATTACTCCGTCAATGCCTAGTGAACCGGCAGCAGTTACCGAATGTCCCCCGGTGGACTGACCCAACAATATAATACGTGTTTTATCAATATAAGATTTATTTTTCATATAGTCGATAGCAGCCTTTAGATCCTTAGCAGCTTCTAAGCCTGAATTAGTATAGTTCCTTGTACCATTGCTAAATAGCTGATTTTCTTCATATGAAGCCGTCGATGCCCCAAAACCGCGCCTAACTACAAAGATAACAACGTAGCCTTTGTTTGCAAAATACTCACTCTGTGTCTTGAAATAAGTAGTAACATTAGTTTTAGCACGTTCTTCTGCATTGCGAGGAGTTCCATGGGTCATAACTATTAGCGGAAATGGTCCATCACCTTCAGGTTTAATTATCCGCGCATCGTCATGTAGAATAGTACTACCTACGTTTACCGGAATGCTAACAATTTCGGTCTCAAACTGCATTGCATATACGCTATGAGAAATGAGTAATAAGAATATTAAAACAAATAATACACATCGGGCCACTTTATCATGACAAACGCGATTCTTGTTAATCATCATAATACCTCCTATTTTAGAATGATATTTTCTAATTGACTATTGCGAACTGAAATTTTATCTAAAAGACACTTAGCAGCACATTATAAGATGTTTTTCCTATATGGAATTACTATTCTTTAAACATATTTACACATGAACGCCAAAGAAACTTAATTTATCTAATGAACAGATAGAAAAAGTGAATCAATTCAGGCTAAAAGTAGGAAATATTGTGATTTAAGCAAGTAAATTATGATTAAGGGAACGCCGTATGAGGTGAAAGCTTCGCGTACGGTGTGGATCAGGGGAAAAAGTGGCGATTATATCAAGACCTTACCTATTGATACACACACATATTAAAATGCCCTAAAACCTGCGAGACCTTGCTACATCTGGTTATATACACTATTTTCTAAAGCCACTTAATTCAATTGTGATTGTCTTAATTGGAAATACTAGGTTAAAGTTCTGAGTAAAAAGTAACCGTACAAATAATAGGAACTAGCGAAGGATGAGCAGCCCATAGTACAAAAGCCTTAAAAGCTTCAAATGGTTTGCCTGCTAAGATGCACATCAATATTCCTGACGCAAGTAAAACCATACGGCTATCATAATTTTTTATGATAGCAACAATAGTAATCAACAAAATAATTCCACCGGCTATTAGCATGTTTGAATACCTCTATTCGTATATTTCATATTATTCTATTTGTACACATATAGTCAAACATTAAAACTCATCAGAAACCTTGTCAATGTATATAGATGAATTGAAATAGAATTCAAATCACCCTCTTCTTTATTTGTATGCGCGTTAATACCTATAAAACTCATACCATTGATTACTGGTGTGCCGACAGAATGAATATAGTTTCCATCAGAGGCACCAGGACTACTTACTGTATTCATTGTTAAGCCAATTTCCTGATAAATTGCTGCCAATTGTTTAGCCAAAGCATCCGTCTTCGCATTCTTAGGAAAAGCAGGGAAGGCAGGGTGCTCAGCAAGTCTAAAGGATACTTCCGTATCTGGTATAATTGTATTTTTAGCAATTATCTCTCCCGCTTTTTTTATCCGTTCAAATTCTTTTGGGTCGCTTACCTGAAAATCTACCTTTGCCAAAGCGTAATCTGGAATAATATTAGAAACATCTCCTGATTGGAAAACCGTTACGCTAATTGCTGTTCCTTTCTCTTTATCGGCTAAATTACGAATTTGCATAACCTGGTTCGCCAATTCTTCCAATGCATTGGCACCCTGCTCGGAACGAGCTGCGTGGATCCTCTTACCTTTTACCTCTATTGTTGAACCGCCTACTCCTTTACGCGCAATACAAATTCCGTGATTTGGTTTAGCCGCCTCTAACACAATTGCAAGATCATGTTCTTGAGCTAGCTTCATGATTAAATCCCGCGAATTTACAGATCCGACTTCTTCGTCGCTATTGATTACAAAGGTAATTTTTTCAAAATCAATAAATTGTTTCTCTTTTAATAGTTTAATTGCATACATACCTAAAACAATGCCGCCCTTGCAATCAATAACACCAGGTCCGTAAACCTTCTCGTCAACTATTCGGAATGGATTTTCCGCAGCTGTACCAACTTTAAATACTGTATCTGTGTGTACAAGCATCATTATTTTCCCCTAAAATGGATCTGAAAAGAACACCTGTAAATCCCATATGCAACGACACACCACCGTTCCTTCGCTACTTACTTTCACTACCAACAGCGTGCTAGAGTCTTGTGACAGAAGAAATGATAGCCATTACACCTCCAGGAGTTTCTTCGGATCTTTTTAATTCCCCCAATTTTAATTAAAATTAAAACGATGCAGATTATCTACCTACATCGCTTCAAGAACATCTATTAAAATAAGATCTTAATAATCACACTAACCGCTATAGCTCCGCCAATCCATACTACCCATTTTGATACATTGTGTTTTACAGCTGTTTCTTCAACCTTATCATCTATCTCTGATCCTACTTCATCTATTTTCTTTTTCAGGTCCTCATCCAAGAGCATCACCTCCTACTGTTATTTTATTCTGTTAACTAGATAACGTTACATTGTTTCCCCAATTACTTATCTATCATATTTTGTTAGCAGTGCTTCAATTTTCTCGACTAAGAATGCAAAAAATGTGGTAAAAAAGCTGACAAATAGTTTACTTGCCAGCACTCTATGATCGTGTCCTATATAGTATTCTTTCAATATTACACCTCATTAAAATAACACAACCGCCCTATTTAGGCGGTTGTTGATTGTTTAGGCTTTGCACGCCCAAAAAAGTAGTTCCCCATATTTTTTTTGCAACATTTGCAGTGGCNAAAGTAGTCCAACTAGCAATACCTGATTGCCAATAGATTTGAAGCTGTTGTAATCGTTCTGGCGAGAAATATGCAACAGCCAAAACACTGAACACTATTATCCAAAAGCCTAAAAAAATCAGTACTCGATTCAATGATACATCAGTTACTTGATCTGTATCACTTAAAATTAATGGTGAATTTTGCATAATTCCTTTTAAATTTTGAATAAAAATGTTAACACCTCCTTAATGCTTACTTATAGGCATAATTCATTATTGCATTCATTTAAATGAGATCATAGATGTAATTGTAGGCTTATTTCCAACCAAGTTAGATATCATTACGCGAAATTTTCATCATAAATTCGTTGGCAATCGGTAACGTAGTTTTCTAATGAGTCGCCAAAATATTCCCCTGAGGGACTATTTTTCAGTGCGGTAATATATTCTCCTAGTGTCGTTGCCTGATCAACTCCCCCGTCAATAAAGCCGTGCAGGTAATGGCCAAAATAATTAGCATAATCATCATAGCTTGCAAATTTGATGTAATAATTACCACCGTCAGCCTGTGGGCTNTCATTGGGAGTGTTTTGTGTTACTCCGCCAAGATTATGATTTTCAATTGTTAATGTGGATGTGAAATTGTCACTCTCGTGCACCCATTGAGCATATAACCACCTCGGATCAATGTTAGTGACTCCTCTTTCTGCTGCCACTTGTGCAGCTCTTTTAGCTAGTTCATAAAAATAATCATTTATCATAAAAAAACATCCCTCACTTTTTAAATACGAACATCAAAGCCTCTATATAATATTCAATCTTCGTCTCTTTGTTCCGTATTTGTAATTTGTTTTAGCAGTGTCAGCCATCTTATTGACCTTAATATTTCACTCAATTAAGTGCCAGAATATAATTCACCTCAAAATGGTTCTGGTGCAACTACTCCCGATAAGCCCAATAATGATAAACCCATCCAAAATTTGATAATTATTTAAGCAACCACACTCATAATTTTATTGAGAAATTCAACCTCAGAAAGGACACATTGAATTTCTTCAATCTGCCCCTTTCTGATCTTAACTATGATTTTTGAGGGATCTCCGCATTAGCTATGCTATCAAAAGATATTACACAGTTTCTGCTCGCCCGTTTACCTTGATACATAACGAGATCAGCTTTCTTAATAATACTGGCAACAGTATCCCCACTCATAATAACAGCAACACCAAGTGTTAACGTTACCGCTAAGGTTTCATCTCCGTAGGAATACCTATTATTTGCTACAATCTTATTTATTTTTTTCGCCAGTCCCTCTGCATTTTTCGCATTGGTCTTCGGTAATAATAAGAGAAACTCATCTCCCCCCCACCTGGCAACGATATCAGATTTCCTGACATTTTTTAGAAGGTCTTCCGACACTGACTTTATCACGCAGTCTCCCGCAGCATGTCCATATGTATCATTAATCATTTTAAAAAAATCAATATCGACAATTATCAATGAAAACTCCGTACCGATTCTTTGATACTGCTCATACTCTTCTTGAATACAACGCTCCATATGCAATCTGTTATAAAGACCTGTCAAACTATCCGTCCTAGAGGTTAACTCTAGTTGTTGGTGACACTTCGTCTGATATATCGATAGTGCAATTAGATAATACGAAAAGCCAATCACTAGAACATTTAACACTAAGAGAATAAACATGGTTAACGAATAGTTTATTTGTGTCCGATAAAAAGCTAACATCAAGAAAGATAAAATCGGAAAAACAGTAAAAATAGGATTTTGCTGCTCTATTACATTGAGGATATTTCTAACATGAACCCGTAAATACTTTTTTATTACGGGTACACATGACAGTTCAAGTAACATACCACTCAACAGCAAGCCGCCTATAACCTTTTTAAATACTAGTACCTCTAAATAAGATAGTATTAAGAAATTACACTGAGAAAGAGAAAAAACCATAAAAAAGACAAACACTTTCGCATGAAGTGTTTCCTTGAAAATTAGCACAAATGGGATCAGGTACAATAAGTTCAGTATGTAGCTAAGCCAAAAATCATCAATAATAATTGAGCTTAAAAGGCCACGCAACAAATATGTCATAACCCATGTACCAGCAATGACTGTAATTTGAAACCATAAAGAACGCTTTGATGTTAAAAATGAATAATCAAGACAAATATTCGCTATAATGAAAACAACTCTGCTTAAAGTAAATAAAATCAGCGCAGATTCAGACATGTTTCCTCCAAAACTAATACATTTTTTCTAACTATAGCACAATAGAAACGCTGCTACAATGATCTGCCCATGTTTTTTCTAAATTCTATACTAATACACGATTCATTATGAGTTCCGTGTATTTGTTTAAACAATAACACGAAACCTCTCTCCACCGCGATGCCCCTAACGAAAAAGTCCGCTCAAACCGAAGTATGAGCGAACACAAGCGACACGTTATTAATTAAAAAGCTTAGGCTTTGCCAGTAATGCCAAGAGAATATCTTGATGAATCAGATGATGGGGTAACGCCTCGAAGAGTTACTTTAACACTCGTGCTGGCGTGATGCGGATCAGATTAAAGCTTCGTCATACTTTTACCCACAGCTTAAAAAGATACTACTCGTTATATCTGTAAAAGTCTAGCTATATTCCCACCTAAGACTTGTTCTAAAACATATGGGTCTGTTACGATCTGCTCTATGATGGTTCTTGCTGTTAACGGCGAGCAGTAGGGTGCATCGGAACTAAAAAAGGTACGTTCAGGATATTCTTTAATAGCAAAGGATGGTGCCATCGTGGTGAACGTTGCTGATAAATCCAAGTAAATATTCGGTATATCCCGAACAGCCTTCAATGTATTTAGCCAATGGATGCCGCCAAGATGTCCTAATATTAATGAAACTGCAGGATGCTTTTTAGCTAACCATAGCAACTCTTTAATATCTTCAAAATTCAACGGCATAAACGTATGAACCCAAAGGGGAAGATTTCCCACCTCTTGAGAAGCTCGGAACAAGGGTTCCAATCGAGTTACCTGCCCCGTACCTGGGGGCAACTCGCCAATACCACGAAAGCCATTAGCTACAATATATCGATTTATCCATTCCAGGTTTTCATTATACGATAAGCCCAATGGAATGGAGCCAAAACCAATATATTTAGTAGGATTTTCTTTTATTATTGTGGCAAGTTCTGCAATAGCATTTATCCTTTCATTTATCGGATTTTTCACTCCGTTTAAAATGTCATATAATTTATTCATCTCCTCTTCGAGAGTTTTCATACTAGTAGCAGTTTCTGGGTGCATGGTTGTGGTGAAAAGAACAGTATAATCAACTTTAGCTTCTGCCATCAGCTCTAATTGTCGTTGTGGTGGATGCATTACGTGGGCATGACTATCAATAACCATAATAAAAAATCCCTCCTTATTACTTTTCCTTATCACTAATGATAAATTGTTAACCTGGTTTATCCAACTCGCTAATTGTCTCTTGTAATCGCAATTGTACATTATGTAATATCTCTAATTGCTGATTTACTTCATCTAATTTTACTTTATATAATTCATAGGCTGCCTTACACAACGGTCGGTTTTGTATTGTAGTTGTTGGACATTCAATTATTTGTGCAATGGCGTCAGTATTAAGTCCTAGGCTTAGATAAAGTTGAATTGTTTTTACTCTTTTAATAGCCGTATCATCATATTCTCGATATCCATTTTCCAACCGTTTAGGAAGTAACATTTTTTTAGTTTCGTAATATCGTAACGACCGCACACTGGCATCTGTTTTACGTGATAATTCTCTAATTAGCACTTCAATCTCCTTTCAATCTTCATCTAACTATATTATAAAGTATGACACCTATGTCAGTGTCAAGTATTAAATAAAATTAACCCCACCAATATTATGGCGAGGTCTACTCATTTACATTTTATACTTTTTAGCAAATGACATTATTTTTATACAAGCTTTAATTGATGATTCCTTATTATAACTTCGTGAAAATGGATTCGCAAATCCATGCTGGCCGTATAGTTTTTCAGCTTGGATATTATCAAAGTCACTTAAATGTGAAATCAAGTCGTCTACATCAAAAGTTTTTTCTTCATTAGGGAAAAACAGTAAGACAGGACATTTAGTCTCTATCTCAAGGTAATCTCGTATCCTTGAACCATAAAAGCCTATATTTAAATCGCACAAGCCTGTTTCGCTACACAACCAAGCAAGCGTAGCCCCTACACTATAACCAAACACGTAAACCCTTTTATAATTTGCTCGTACATTATGTAGAACTTCTTGTACTTGATTGAACGCACTCTCAAAACCAACACTACTTATGAAGTAATTATAAGCTATCGCTTCCTGGTCATAACTAAATTGTTCTCTACCATTAAGCAAGTTAGGAGCAATGATATCATATTTATATTTTGATAATTTTTCACATACATGGACAATATGTTTATTAATCCCATAAATCTCATGAAGAACAATAATTACTGTATCTGAATTTTTATTATGAATTAACACTAATAACACCTCATTGCAAGACCTGCACTATTTTTTTAAAATTCATATAGTAAAATTCCAGACCCTGCATTACCCAGTAGTTGGGGCCATTTGTTCATAATAAGCCGCCTCATTTATATTCCACCACTAATCCGACACCAACATCTGCAACGTTCGTAACTTGGGCTAAACTTATTTTTGAACGCAAATCGGTACAATGGCATGCATAGATAGCGTGTGGTTGGTATTTCCCAAGATGTCTAACGGTATTACTTAGCTTATGTTGGGAGGGATTTAACAGGTGAAACCCGCCAATAACATCAAATACTCGTTCCTCATTACATACTTTTTTAGCATATTCGATAATATTACAAATCCCCGCATGAGAACAGCCCGTAATTATTACCAACCCATTATCGGACATATACGCTAGAGCAGAATCATCAAGTACGAAATCATCTTCCCAAATACCATCCCTCAGCGTTTTGCCAATTGGAGTTTTTGNCTCAAAATAATTATTCCTTTCGATTTCCCCCAGAAATACAAGTTTATCAGTGAGCCATATAGGTTCCTTACCANGCCTTAATGAAAATGATTTCTTTAATTGATTACTAGACAGCATTGATCCTATATCGAGCCCATCCTGATTCTTATCCAAAAACGCATCTGGATGAGCGATTACTTTAGGGATTTTGAACTCATATCCTTCTGCTTTAGCCTCTGAATATAGTTTAACTAGTACACCTAACCCCCCTGTATGGTCATTGTGACCGTGTGAAATAGCTACCGCATCTAACGCTAATAGATTAATACCCATTTTAGTGGCATTTCTCAGGAATATGTTCGAATATCCAGTATCAAACAAGTATTTTTTATCATCACACTCGATGAAATACGATACTCCTGGTTCTCCATGAAAATATCTATCAATGATAGTATTATTATCGACTAAAACTGTTAGTTTCATATTTCCCTCCATCTTTATACATTCGTCTATTTAAAATAATTTTCCTAGAATAAATAAAAACCCTGCAAAATATCTCCAAAAACTTTTTGCAGGATTTTTCGCCGTTATAAATGATATGGTTACCCCTGACTAATCTTAAACCAAAATGTAACCTTTGCAAGCATAGCACCAGTACCATGTAACAGACTGGCTTAAATCAGCGGTCAATCAACCGTTTTCTTACTAGACACAGCTACTGCCCTTTTCCTCACAATACCCCACACATTTTTACAACATAATAAACCTGAATCACCCACATAATCACCGAACATATGTAGGGGGTCGTTTTCCCAAATTCCACTGTACTTTTTCGAAAAATACCCCCTTACTTTCGTGTAATAGTATGAGTTTCGCGTATTTGTTCACGACACCCCCTAACATAAAAATCGCGCAAACCGAAGTCTGCNCGAACATAATTACACACTTTAAATTTTTACAAAAACCCGCTAACCCCCGCTATTACTGGCTATTTATGTTATATCAGTGCCACACACTCAACATGTGTTGTGATAGCGAAGTGATACTAATACACGTAATAATGATTTCGTGTAAAGGTTCGGCACCCTAAAATGGGGGTGTCGTTTGGGTTTTGTGGATTATAATTTTACGCAAAACCATTATTCACTCATAAGCATGTGGCTCGGCTATTATATTCAAGGAAACAAACGACTTGTTTGGGCGCTCATAGAATATAAAACAATAAGCCCTTCAAAACTATTAACAAAAAGGATTCTAAATATATAAAACAACCAGGCAGTAACTTGCCCGGCTGTTTTACATGTTTCTTATAGTTTGCATGAACGTTCAGAACATCCGTAAATTCTTGGCGGTTACGCGTCCCCGATCATTCGATTTGCAGATCAGGCAAGATCGAAACGATCTGCATTCATCACCTTATTCCAGGCCGACACGAAATCATGTAAGAACATATCCTGAGAGTCATCACATGCATAGACTTCCGCGATAGCTCGGAGTTGAGAGTTTGAACCAAATATAAGATCAACACTGGTGCCGGTCCATTTGAGTTCGCCCGTGGCCCGATCACGCCCCTCAAATACATTTTCGTCTTCAGCCGTCGGCTTCCATGTCGTGCCCATGTCGAGAAGATTGACGAAGAAGTCGTTTGTGAGGGTTTCTGGTCTCTTAGTAAATACACCGAGCTGAGATTTTCCATAATTGGCATTCATGACACGCATCGCGCCAATCAGAACCGTCATCTCTGGAGCGGTCAATGTCAGTAGTTGCGCACGATCTACCAACAGTTCCCCTGCTGATACGGAATATTTGCCTTTCAGGTAGTTGCGGAACCCATCCGCCTTCGGTTCCAGCATCACGAAAGAGTGAACATCAGTTTGCTCCTGTGATGCATCCGTGCGTCCCGGCGTAAAGGGAACGGTCACGCCCTGCCCAGCATTCTTTGCAGCTTGCTCTACACCAGTGCATCCGCCCAGAACAATCAGGTCAGCGAGAGAAATCATCTTCCCACTTGGCTGGGCGTTATTGAACTGTTTTTGGATTCCTTCAAGAGTCTGCAGCACAGCTTTCAATTGGCCTGGCTGGTTAACTTCCCAGTCCTTCTGCGGGGCAAGACGGATGCGCGCCCCATTCGCTCCGCCACGCATGTCGGAGCCGCGGAACGTGGATGCAGACGCCCAGGCTGTTGAAACCAACTGGGAGATCGACAGGCCGCAAGCAAGTATCTTACCCTTTAGGTCTGATATATCCTGTTCATTGATCAATTCATGATCGACTGGGGGCACTGGATCCTGCCAGATCAATTCCTCCTCAGGAACCTCCGAACCGAGATAGCGGGAACGCGGACCCATATCGCGGTGGGTCAGCTTGAACCATGCCCTTGCGAAGGCATCCTGGAATTCCTCAGGGTTTTGTAGGTAACGTCGCGCAATCGGTTCGTAGATCGGATCGTATCGAAGGGCGAGGTCTGCCGTGGTCATCATCGGGCGATTCATCTTCGACTGGACGTGAGCATCAACTACCATGTCCTCTTCAGCCACGTCCTTGGCCAACCACTGATTCGCGCCGGCCGGGCTCTTGACCAGTTCCCACTCGTATTTGAACAGCACCTTCAAATAACCCATATCCCATTGGGTTGGGTTGGGCTTCCAAGCACCCTCGATGCCGCTACCGATCGCATCGCCAGCTTTCCCGCTGCCAAAACTATTCTTCCAGCCGAGGCCCTGTTCCTCGATGCCAGCGGCCTCCGGTTCACGACCCACATGTGTCGCAGGACCAGCACCGTGACATTTACCGAATGTATGGCCTCCTGCCACGAGGGCAACAGTCTCATCATCGTTCATGGCCATACGTTCGAAAGTATCTCGAACGTCACGGCCGGAGGCGACCGGATCTGGGTTGCCGTTCGGACCTTCCGGGTTCACGTAAATCAGCCCCATTTGTACCGCGGCGAGGGGATTCTCAAGATCCCTGTCGCCGGAGTAGCGCTTGTCACCAAGCCACTCTCTCTCAGAGCCCCAATAGATATCTTCTTCCGGCTCCCAAACGTCCTCGCGCCCGCCACCAAAGCCGAAGGTTTTAAATCCCATCGACTCCAGAGCGCAATTCCCGGCGAGGATCATCAGATCGGCCCAGGAGATCCTCCTGCCGTATTTCTGTTTAATCGGCCAAAGCAAACGGCGTGCTTTGTCGAGATTCACATTGTCAGGCCAACTGTTGAGGGGAGCCAAGCGTTGGGATCCCGACCCAGCGCCGCCGCGGCCGTCGCTGATTCGGTAAGTGCCTGCGCTGTGCCATGCCATCCTTATGAAGAGCGGTCCATAGTGACCGTAATCGGCTGGCCACCAATCCTGAGAATCATTCATCAACGCATACAGATCTTTTTTAACGGCTTCCAAGTCGAGACTCTTAAACTCTTCAGAGTAGTTGAAAGACTCGCCCATTGGATTTGAAAGCGAGGAGTTCTGATGCAAAATCTTAAGTTTCAACTGGTTCGGCCACCAGTCCCTGTTTGAGGTGCCACCTCCGGCAGTGGCTTTTCTGGTCATGCCTGTTACTGGACATTTGTTTTCTTCATGCATAAAATTCTCTCCCTTCAATTAAAGAAATTCAATGTGTCCTATCTGAAGTTGAGTACTTCAATAACGTTATGGGTATTGTAGCTTAAAAAATTGTCAGATTGGTGATAGGTTTATACTTATTGGGATTTTGTGAAGTCTTTGCACCAGAACCGAATTTTTCTTATTACAGATAAAATATACGATAGGGTACAGAAAACTACGATTATCTCAGCTTAATATTGGGGTAAAATAAAAAATCATTTTTATTTTATATTCTTTTATACAAGACCCCCAACCGTCAGATCGCACAGATATATCGATCTCAAATCTTAAGGAATGCCAGCAAGTCAGCGTTGAGCTGGTCTTTGTGAGTGTACACAATGCCATGGGGTGCACCTTCGTAGATCTTTAGGGTCGCGTTTTTAACTAGCTTTACTGAGAGAAGAGCCGCGGCGCTAATTGGCACGATTTGGTCGTCGTCACCGTGAATGATCAGAGTTGGCACGTCGAACTTTTTAAGATCTTCAGTGAAATCTGTCTCGGAGAACGCCTTGATGCAATCAAAAGCATTTTTGTGACCGGCCTGCATCCCCTGGAGCCAAAACGAATCGATTATTCCTTGAGAGACCTGGGCACCAGGTCGGTTAGCCCCGAAGAATGGGCCGTTGGCTAGTTCCTTATAGAATTGCGAGCGGTCGGTAATAGAGTTGAGGCGGATCCCGTCGAACACATCAATTGGTAAGCCAACTGGATTGGCTACTGTCTTCAGCATTAGTGGTGTAACAGCGGAGATAAGGGCGGCCTTGGCAACCCGTTTCGTGCCGTGACGGCCTATATAGCGGGCAACTTCGCCACCACCCGCGGAAAAGCCAATTAGGACAGCGCTCTTCAGATCGAGGGTTTCAATGATCTCCGAAAGGTCGTCGGCATAGGTGCTCATCTCGTTGCCACTCCAAGGCTGGCTCGACCGTCCATGGCCACGACGATCATGGGCAATGCAGCGATAACCTTTAGAGGCAAGGAACATCATCTGAGCCTCCCAGCTATCTGCGTTGAGGGGCCATCCGTGACTAAACACCACAGGTTGTCCTGCACCCCAGTCCTTGTAGTAAATCTGCGTACCATCTTTCATCATAATCGTACTCATTGTTTGCCTCCTTTTTTATCGAACAGAGCTGTCGTTCTCTCATGTCCGTCCTACAATAGTAAATCCTCATCGCGACCTTTATAATTCTCTGGCCAGTTGGTATGCATCCCATATAGCATACATAATATTGTGCACCTTACGGGAATCACCCACGTTGTAAACAATCTTGTTAGAAGTTGTCATGCTGTCATACAAGCTGGAATTGGAATTATAACCTACCGAAATTATAACTGTATCTGCCTTGATTTTTTTCTCTCCCTCCGGAGTCTTTATCGTGACTGAAGTATCGTTGACAGTTATGACAGTCGAACTGGGGTATATGCCAACGTTGTGAAAAGCCAGCAGGTCTTTAAGCATATCGTAGTTAGCAAAGCACATATCCTTGCCGCCACCAAGTATCTCCGGCAGTGCTTCAACAATGGTCACATTTTTACCTTGTCGACGCAACCACAAGCCGGTTTCGCAGCCAACCAAACCGCCGCCCACGACAACAACATTCTCACCGACTTTTTCATTTCCCTTGAGAATATCATCGGCTGTGCAAACGTGATTTTTATTGCCGAAATTTAGTTGCACCGGAGTGGAGCCTGTGGAGAAAATCACAATATCCACATTGGATTTTTCAATCAATTTCTTGTCGGCCATACAATTGAGCTTGATTTCAACGGGCAGCTTGCCAAGTTGCACTTTGTACCATTCCAGTAAAGCGCGATCATCTTCCTTGAAATCAGGCACGCTTCCGGGAACAATATTTCCACCTAACTCGGGACCCTTTTCTAAAATGGTGACCTTATGACCACGAATGATGCAAACTCTCGCGGCTTCCATACCAGCAAGGCCGCCGCCTACGATCAGCACATTCTTCTTTTGATGAGAGGGGGTGATTCCAAGGGCTTTTTCTCTGCCGCAAGCCGGGTTGACGGCGCAGGATAGTGGCAAACCGTGGGCGAGCCTGTCTAGGCAGCCCTGATGGCAGGACAGACAGGGTCGAATATCCTCCAGCTTTTCAGTTCTGATTTTCTCAGGGAGATAAGGATCCGCCANCAAAGGCCTNCCNTAGCCGATAATATCNCAACACGTACCAAGAGCCTCACAAGCCATTTCCGGGTTGTCCATTCTACCAGCAAGAATAATAGGAACATCNATATTTTTCTTTAATATTTTACCGAATTCACGGTACATACCTTTTTTAAAATACATTGGCGGATGATTCCAATACCAGGCATCGTAGGTGCCGGCATCCACGTTTAACAGATTGTAACCGGCCTCTACCAGAATCTTTGCTGCTTCAATGCCCTCCGCAATATCCTTGCCCTGCTCCACAAACTCTTCACCAGGCAAAGCGCCTTGACGGATGGCTTTGACAAAGCTCTTTAAGCTGTAACGCAAAGATACGGGGAAGTCCTCGCCGCAGGCAGTCTTGATAGCCTTCACGATATCTGTGGTAATTTTCAAACGGCCTCTTAAGTCTCCGCCATATTCGTCTGTTCTTTTGTTATATAGAGCAATGGCAAACTGATCCAGCAGATAACCTTCATGGACCGCATGAATCTCGACGCCGTCGAATTTGGACTCCTTAGCAACTACCGCGCAGGCCACAAAGGAGGCAATCAATTCCTTAATTTCGTCAACACTCATGCCCCTGTGAATAATGGAGGGGTCCCATCTGTTTTCTTGATCAGACGGTGCGATCGCAGTTTTCATGAGATNCGGAATCGCCACTCTGCCAAAACCGCCTGTGATCTGAAGAAATATTTTGCAATCAAAAGCATGGATTCTTTCGTTCATGGGTACACAGGATTTCGCAAACATCAAAGGGTTGTATGCAGCGCAAGGCATAATCAGGGGTTCAAATTCGTTGTAATTGACACTTGTTACACCCGTGATAATCAGGCCCACGCCGCCTTTTGCACGTTCAACATAATATTCCTGCGCGTTTTCAGTGAAGCCCCCGCATGGGTCGGCCATCGCCACCATTCCCAGAGGCGCCATGGAGATACGGTTTTTAATGATCAACTTGCCCACAGTAAGGGGTTCAAAAAGTTTTTGATACTTACTGGACATAACAACCACTCCTATCATATGGGATATTTTATAAATTTCATTGATGCCTAATTTATCGTCTATCTATTTACATTCATAAATCGATGGAATTTTGCAAAAATACAGAATGCTATAAGCACTAGGTATATTTGCAAGGTTCTTATCTATTACTCTAGTTTTTTTGCTTTTTCTTTTAGCTTTCGTACATCATTCTCATCTAAATTTTTCAACTCCTCCAAGGGAATCATTCGCGCAAGTTTTCCAAAAGGAATTTCATTTAAATTATTTAAAACAGTGGTAGGAATAGCATCTATCATTGTAGAAACTTTTTTCGATTTTTCAACTTGTATCTCTTTCCTCCACTGTTTTCGTTGACTCTTACTTAATTTTTCTGCAACGATTAACTCCCAGAAATACAGGTCATTTTCAGCTTTCAAATGATGCTGTAGGCTTAATAATTCATTCAGCTTATCTCCTATTATTTGTGATCCTGCGGCTTTTTGCACGCTCGTATAAAGTGCAATTAGTTCGCCATGATCAGAAATACGACTTTCTAATATTAAAGAAACTTCATTTATTAACCCGGTAATAAGGAAACTTTCGTCTATTTTTTCTTCATTTATTAAATAGTTAATTCTTTCATTAAGTGCTATGACCATTTCTTCTGAATTGATAACATTATTAAGTAACTCACTCGTTTTGCTCTTCTCACCTATTTTGCTTTGAAGCATAAACAGTAAAGTATTATAGTCAGTTCCTTGGTGTGGCGTACTTTCATTCCATTTTTTAAGCGTTTGAAAAAATGTTTCGATTTGATTCAAAATAATTTCCTCCACATTGCATTTTCCAATAATATTTTTCAGAAATATAGATCACATTGTTTTTTCCCAGGTGAAAATATTTGTGAAACTGAATATATGAGTGTCTCTAACTTTCTGTATCTGTTCTCATTGGACTCTTATTTCTTAATTCGAGGCTCCTCGTCTTTATAACCACTGATAAACCCCTTGTATTCTTGCTCAGCTTTGTCCTTGGAATATCCATATTTTTTTTGCAAAAGCCCTACTAATTTTTCTTGTCTTCCTTTTACCTCAGCGAGGTCATCATCAGTGAGATCGCCCCACTTCTCTTTTACACTTCCTTTGATTTCCTTCCATTTACCTTTCAAAATATCCTCATTCATATTCTCGTCACTCCTCTTCTTTACTTTTCTCAAGATCACCCTAACTACAAACGAAACAGGCACTTAACCAAAACGTATCGTACTCCATCTCGTGTTCCTCGTAATTTCAGTTTCTTTGAAAATATGTATACTTTGTTCTCATACTCCCGATTAACTAGATCCTCTTCACTAGATCCTCCGCGCTGTATTCTGGTGCCTGCTTGATGGCATCGCGGGAAAGATTGACGAATATTGTCGACAAGTCCCAACTCACGCGTTCGATCGATTGTGGTGAAATCAAAACCTTTTTCCCTGGCAACCAATTCTGTGTATCGATAACTAGATAACGAATCGCCCACGTCTCGTCATCAATGTCAAAATCCTCGACATGGCCAATCTCGACATCTAAAGCTTTGATGTCGTAGCCACTCACAGCGGCAGTGCTGCGTAAATGGGGATCCCAGGATTCCTCACCTTGAGTGGATTTGCCCCACATTTTGGGGTCATGCACAATGTTGGTATTAAGTCCCCATAAATATGGGCCGTTCCAATACATTGGCATTCCATAATACCTGCTATAAGACTCCTCAAATTGTCGTGAGACGGGCTTGTCATGGTTCAAGGATGGACTGTCCTCAATCTGCTTTTTATTCAAATTGATGGCGATGTACTGCTCTTCTTTATTAACAGCAGTTATCGCATATGGGGAGATCAGCACCTGTCTGCCTGTAATCCAATTTCCTGTGTTGGCGACCAGATAGCGAACGGTCCAGTGGTGGTCATCGAAGTAGAATTCTTCCACATTGCCGATGTCTCCGTCGAGACTGCGTAATGCGTAACCTGAAAGTGTCTTAGCTTTGTTTAGCATAATATTCATCCTTTCCTTCTCTAAATTTATTTTGTTTGTTATTGAGAACTTAAAATAATTTTCTAATTCATTTCAGATCAATATCTGCACCTCTTCCACGACATTTTTGGGATATTGATAACCTAACCACATACTCTTTTGGACTGTTCTTACCTTAACCCCCCCCCATCCTGTGAATAGCTGACCGAAAGTAACCCAGGATGTACAGTACTAACTATTTTAACAATGATTTTATGGTAGCTAATTCTTCACGTAGGTTATCATCCTTCATCATTGAGACAGCCGAATTAAATAGTACACGAACATCATG
>JGI24143J45723_1000581_pt1 | contig 18618 bp, 23 predicted proteins | sample BarGraIncu00432A_FD_45723 | JGI IMG/M metagenome (IMG submission 45723) | reverse complement strand
AATGAAAAATCCAGTATTTGTTTTGGTGTTCGTAACGGTTATCATTTTATTTTTTACGAGTGTATCATCTGTGACGACAACCAAAAATAATACAACTGTTTTTTTTACATCAAAAAACTATTCAAATCTGTTATCTCATAAGTTAATCGACTAGTGGAGCTTAACCCAATGGTTTAAAGCTTAGTTATCCAACCCTCCGGTCCTTCGATATCGCCAAGTTGAATAGCGGTTAATGTATCATATAACTTCTGGGTTACCGGTCCAACCTCGGTTTCGCTAAAAAAAACATGAAGCTTATTTTTATATTCTATCCCACCAATAGGTGTAATCACTGCCGCAGTTCCACAGGCACCAGCTTCGGAGAATTCATCCAATTTATCAATATAAACATCTTTTTCCGAAGCCTTTAGACCCAATATATTTTCTGCTAAGTATAATAGGGAATATTTTGTGATACTTGGGAGTATAGACGAGGACTTAGGCGTTACGAAGTGATTGTTCTTTGTAATCCCAAAAAAATTAGCGGCTCCAACCTCTTCGATTTTTGTATGAGTCGTCGGATCCAGATAAATACAATCGGCAAATCCTTTTTCAACTGCGATTTCATGGGCAATTAAAGAGGCTGCATAATTTCCGCCAACTTTTTGCTGTCCTGTTCCATAGCATGCTGCACGATCATAAGCGGATACCATAAAGTTGACCGGCGTCATTCCACCCTTAAAATAAGCCCCAACCGGCATGCAGAAAACAGTAAACAAAAATTCACTAGCAGGTTTAACTGCAATATTGTTTCCAACACCGATCACCATCGGTCGAATGTAAAGGGAACCACCACTTCCATAAGGTGGCAAGTAGGCTTCATTGGCTTTTACCACATCCAAACAGGCGTTAATAAAGGTTGCTTCTGGTATTTCAGGCATCAAAAGTCGTCTGCAGGAGTCCTGCAGACGTTTAGCATTTTGATCAACTCTAAAGAGTTGAATGTCATCATTCTTAGTCCGGTAAGCCTTCAGACCTTCAAAGCATTGTTGCCCGTAATGAAGACAAGGGGATGCTTCTCCAAGATGGAGCACATTATCTTCTGTCAATATACCTTCATCCCATCTTCCGTCTTTCCAATAGGCCAAATAACGCAGGTCTGTCTTCATATAATTGAATCCCAAATTTTCCCAATCAATTTCTACTTTTTTTGTCATTTCAAACTCCTTTATAATTAAATTATCTTGTCTTAAGTTAAAAGCATTAACAATCCCATCATGAATCCCAAAAGTCCACCTAACCAAACAATGGCATTTAATTCTTTTGACATAATATCTAAAATTATTTTTTCAAAAGTTACTACATCATAACTGTTGATCTGATTTTCAACCAATTGGGATAAATCCAAAGCATGAAGCAACACGTTAATATTTTTTTCAATCAATTGATGATAAGTATTAATAACCCAGTCCACAAACTCGGAGATGCGGTCTTCGTATTGAATATAAAGCTCACAAACCGTTTTATCCATCAGGCTAGTTCCTTCTTTTTGAACAATGTTGTCCAATATTTCTTCCCCTTTTTCCATGATTAATTTTTCAATGATCTCTGACATTTTTAGTTTTGCTGAATTAATCAGGCCATCATTGATAAGCATGGAAAACATCGACCCTTGAAGATTATTGACAATCTCTGTTGCCGCAATCTCAGATAACAAAGTACCCAACTCAAGCTTTTTCATTCTTTCGTAGGAAATTTCCACAATTTTATGGGAGACTTCATCCATTATGCTTAAGCCTTGCTCCTCTCCTACAAAAGAGCAGAACACCACTCTTAACGTCTGTTCACAGGTGCTTTTTTTCTCAACAGCGCTTTTTAAAGCTATTGTGATTTTTTTATCCATTTCTGGTGATAATAAGCCTTTTCTAATCACATCCTCACTTAGCAGTTCATTGGCAACCACATTGCCTAAAGATTTTGCAATTCTGGTTTTTTCTTTAGGAATGATCCCCGGTGTAAAAGGCAATGTTTTTCCAAATAAATGAATGGGTTTTAATGGCCGAAATAGCATCCGAATAGCTATTCCGTTAGTAATGAGTCCTATAATAGCACCAATAATCGGGCCAATAAGAAAACTTAAATTCATAGTATTCCTCCTAATGTAATATTGAATGATCAATAATTTGCAGGATAGAAGTCGCTAAATGAGTTTTGAATTTGTATGGCGACTTGCTCTCAAACAAAAAAGAAACTCGCAAAGCGTGTTTCTATTGCTTTAATTGATAACATCTTGTTAATTGTAAGCTTTTTGAAAGGCACTGTCCAGTCCTAGAAAAACTTTGCATAAAGATTCATTTTATATGTAAAATAATGTTTGTGTAATATACTTCAAGCTGATACAATTAGTAAAAAAATAGGGGGGTAGCTGTAAAAGCAATGGAAATACTGATAAATAATGAGAACCGTAAAAAATGGATATACTTAATTGTAGGGACGATCATGTTAATGTTTTTGGGGTTATTATATGCATGGTCAATTTTTAAGGCACCACTAAACAAGGTGTTTGAATCATGGACGGCAACGGACTTATCTCTTAATTTTACCATCTCAATGATTTGTTTTTGTCTGGGTGGATTTGCCAGTGGACAATTAAACAAAATTCTTAAAAACCAATACATTCTATTAATTGCAGCAGGTTTACTTTTTGCTGGATTCTTTGGTGTTTCAAAAATTGATGTATCACAACCCGATCAAGGTTTAATGATGTTGTATGTTTTTTATGGGATACTGTGTGGAACGGGTGTTGGTATGGGATATAATGCCATTATCAGTGCAGTAGTACCATGGTTTTCAGAAAAAGCAGGTATGGCATCAGGTATTTTATTGATGGGATTTGGTCTGGGCGGTATGATTCTCGGAACGCTGATCAATAGCATGATTGGTAGCTTTGGGGTACTGGATACATTTTTCTATTTGGCTGTGATGGTGCCAGTTGTACTGGTGTTAGGTTCTTTTTTTGTGAAAAAACCTGCAGCTATTGGTAAGAAGACAACCGTAATCAAGGATGAAAAAAGTCAGACTAAAGAATATTCTTCTGTGGATATGTTGAAAACTGGTGTATTCTGGTCATTTTTCTTTTGGGTCATTATGGTCAATGCCTCAGGTTTGCTGATTATCGGAAGTGCGGCAACCATTGCCCTAGCCTTTGGTGCACCTGCCCAACTGGGATTGTTGGTTTCTGTGTTTAATGGCGGAGGTCGTGTGTTATTTGGAACCTTATTTGATAAGATGGGTCGCAACAAATCCATGTTGATTAATAATATCCTTTTAATGATTGCCGGTCTTTCTTTATTAATTGGATCGACCTTCCAAAATGTTATCTTTATCTTTATTGGTCTTTTATCCGTTGGCGTTTGTTATGGCGGAGCACCAGCACTGGCATCAGCGGTGATTAATTCAAATTTCGGTTCGAAAAATTACCCTCTAAATTTTAGCATTACAAATTTTTCACTGATACCGGCAGCGATGCTTGGTCCATTGATTTCAAGTACCCTATTGGAAAAATCTGGAGGAAATTACAGCTCGAATTTTGTTGCTATTATGATTTTTGCAGGAATTGCTTTAATTCTCAATCGTATTTTAGAAATAAAAAGTGAAAAAATGAAGCAGACGATACAACCTGTGACGACTACAATATAATGATGCATCATCATTATATCTCTGTCTGTTGCAAATAAACACCTGCAAAAAATAATACCTAATGTTGTTCTTCTTCCTTATCACGACTGAGTTAGGCGACTCCAGTAAGTAGGTTTTCTAATGAAAATTTGTATAACTAAATTTACGATTGTCTTATTGATGTGTTTAAAGAAAGGGAAACCTTTCTTTTTTAATCCGCTATTTTAAGCACAAATGGAAGCAATGGTTTGCCTTGACGAATGAATTTTATAAAGCTATACTAAATAGAGTTATTATAAAATGAATGCTGTAGAACTATTGACAAATTTTAATGGTTTTCTGCAATAATAGACTATATTAAACATCTAAAGCAAGAACTAAAGGGAATAAGGTAAAACTAATATTATGAAACATTTTATTGAATTTAAAGACGTGTATAAGCGTTATCATATGGGAGAAGTAACTATTAATGCTGCTAACGGTATTTCTTTCTCAATTGAAGAAGGACAATTTGCGGTTGTAGTTGGACCCAGCGGTGCCGGGAAAACAACAGTGCTTAATATTCTAGGTGGAATGGATGGCTGTGAGGAAGGTCATGTTTTGGTGGGGGATAAAGATGTCGCTACCCTTACGCGTCGAGAATTAGCCACCTATCGACGTTATGACACGGGATTTGTTTTTCAGTTTTATAATTTAGTACAAAATTTAACAGCTGTTGAGAATGTTGAGCTGGCAACTCAAATCTGCCATGATCCGATGGACGCAGTAACAGTTTTAAAAAGTGTAGGGCTTGAAGATCGGTTAGGCAATTTTCCATCCCAGCTTTCGGGCGGCGAGCAGCAGCGTGTCGCTATTGCAAGAGCTTTAGCCAAACGTCCAAAACTACTTCTCTGCGATGAGCCAACAGGCGCCTTGGATTATAACACGGGTAAAAACATCTTAAAGCTTCTCCAGGAAACCTGCCGGAAAGAAAAAATGACAGTGATCTTAATTACACACAACCAAGCCATTACACCTATGGCTGATAAGGTGATCATCATGAAAAATGGCAAAGTGCTAGAAAGTTATTTAAATGAAAATCCGATGTCCGTGGATGAAATTGAATGGTAGAGGTGTCCTCAACTATCAAAGGGGCGCTTTCTCTCTTTGATTATCGATTATCCGATATTCTGGGCTCGGGACGATTCGGCAGCTGTTATTTAATCACGCAAAAAGACAAAGTTTTTGTTTTTAAAATATTTAATTCAAACGATGTAAAACGCTTCAAGTGCAAGCTAGCGCTTGAAGGTAAATACCTCAAATCAATCAATCATCCTGCCATTCCAAAACTGATTCGAGTGATAGACACCGATGGTATCTATGGCATGATAATGGAAAGAATGCCGGGTGATAGTTTAGAAGACTTATTAAAGTGGGGTTATCTCTTTTCTAAAAAAGAAATATGCTTAGTCATAAAACAGCTCATTGACGTGATGGAATATTTGTATTCTTTAAAAATAAGTCATCGCGATATCAAGGCTTCAAATATTTTATGGGACCATAGCAAACTTTCTTTAATCGATTTTGGCTCCGCCAGAGATCTGTCACTCTTATCCTGCCGTTTCAAACCAGATTTCTGGGGAATGGGGGATGTTTTTATGCGTTTGGCCGTATCCTCCCGGGAAATGACTTTTAGTCATGATGACTTCTACATTGATGATCTAAATTTAAATAGTAAGGAAAAGATTATATTTAAGCGCCTCTTACACATCGAGCGACCTTATGATAATATACAAGATCTAAAGCGAGATTTTGTATATTGGTTTAGTATTGATTAAAATAATGAGAAGCAAATTACAAAATTAAGGAGATTTTGACCGTTGAAAGAATTGACATTTTACTTACCAGTTTTCCTGATTGTAACAGCCAACGTTTTTTATAATATCTGTGCAAAATCAATACCTGAAACAGTCAATCCATTTTTATCATTATTGGTAACCTATCTTATGTCTGCTCTAGTGACATTTATTTTATTGTTCGTCACTGGATTGGATGAAAACTTCACTGATGCGTTAAAAAAATTAAATTGGTCCAGCGTTATACTCGGTATTTCTGTGGTCGCCCTTGAATTCGGATATATCACTGCTTACCGTGTGGGCTGGAATATCAGTATTTGTTCTGTTGTTGCCAACATTGCATTGGCAATCCTGCTTGTTCCCATTGGAATTTTATTTTACAAAGAAGTAATTACAATGAATCAATTGATTGGGATCATTCTCTGCATGGCTGGACTGTTTTTTATTAACCAATAAGCGGAATAAAGAAGAACGTTCAGGTGCATACCTGAAGCTTCAAAACTGATGTCGAGAATATAAAAGAAAGCATCATAAAACAAAGACTGACCTCATTTGGAATGTCTAATATAAAAATAAATAATATATGAGGAATTGAATGAATAATTATATTGAAAAAAACATCTTGCCCTTTGTGACAAAACCAATCACGTATCTTGGAAATGAGGTTAATTCAGTCCATAAAACCCCAAATGAAGATATGATTCGTTTTGCCTTTGCTTTTCCCGATACTTACGAGGTGGGAATGTCCCATTTAGGGATGAAAATTCTATACGGACTTCTTAATGAGGAAAAAGACATTTGGTGTGAACGGGTCTTCGCCCCCTGGGTCGATATGGAAGAACAGTTAATAAAAAATGATTTGACATTATATGGTCTGGAATCCATGACACCTCTGAATGAATATGATTTCGTCGGATTTACCCTCCAGTATGAAATGAGCTTCAGCAATATCTTGAATATGCTAAAGTTGGGTCACATCGTCCTCGCAGCAGAAGACCGAAACGAAGGGGATCCTTTTGTCATTGCAGGAGGTCCCTGTGCCTATAACCCTGAACCATTGGCTGATTTTATTGATTTTTTTGTCATTGGCGAAGGGGAGGAAGTTATTCTCAAAATCATGGAAGCTTACCGTCAATGGAAAAAAGCAAGTGGAAAACGGATGGACTTCTTAAAAATAGTGGCAGGGATTGAAGGTGTTTATGTCCCATCCTTATATAAAGTCACCTATGATGAAGCTACTGGCGTTATTAAATCATTTTTGCCTATTGTTGATGAAGCGCCAAAAATAGTTCGAAAACAGTTCATCTATGATTTGGACTCTTCCTATTTCCCCGAAAAAATCGTCGTGTCCTTTACTGAAACGGTTCACGATCGGGTCAGCTTTGAGATATTCAGAGGCTGTGGCCGAGGATGTCGTTTTTGTCAAGCGGGTATGATTTACCGACCAACACGAGAAAAAACGATTCCTACCATTCAAAGTAAAATAAGAGCCTTAATTAAAGCCACCGGATATGATGAAGTCTCTCTTTCATCATTAAGTACTGGTGACTACAGCAAAATAGAAACCCTGATTAAAAACCTGGTTGAAGAATATGAAGACCAGAAGGTCAGTATTTCCCTGCCATCCCTCCGAATTGATTCCCTGAGCATCGATATGCTTGAGGAAATACAGAAAGTAAGGAAAGCAGGGCTCACCCTAGCCCCAGAGGCGGGAACTCAACGTATGCGAGACGTCATTAATAAAGGAGTTACCGAAGAAAATCTTCTCGATACCGTGCGAACAGCATTTGAAAAAGGCTGGGGACACGTAAAACTCTATTTTATGATCGGGTTACCTGGTGAAACCTATGAAGATATTGAAGGAATTGCGGATTTAGGCCAAAAAACTGTTGATGAGTATATGAAAATTGATAAAGAAATACGAAACAAAAGTCTTAAAGTCGTATTAAGCGCCTCTTCTTTTGTACCCAAAGCTTTTACACCTTTTCAATGGATGGGGCAAAACACTCGGGAAGAATTTAAGAACAAACAACGCCATCTCAAAGCATCGATTAAAGATCGAAAAATTTCATATAGCTGGCATGACAGCGGAATCAGTTTTTTAGAAGCTGTTTTTGCCAGAGGTGACCGACGTTTAGGAAAGGTCCTAAAATATGCTCATGAAAAAGGATGTAGATTTGACGGCTGGGGAGAATATTTTGATGTAGCTAAGTGGACTGAAGCCTTTGCCGAAACTGGCATCGATCCTAATTTCTATGCCCTTAGGAATCGGGATTACGATGAAATGCTTCCTTGGGATTTTATCGATACAGGAGTGAAAAAATCATTTCTAAAAGCAGAAGCACTCAAATCACAGGAAGCTTTAACCACTCCGTATTGTCCGGATAATTGTTCAAATTGTGGAATTATGGAATTTAAAGAAGGATGGCAATGTCATGTCTAAAATACAATATCGATTCAAACGATCCACGGCTTTGCGTTTTTTATCACATTTGGATCAACAGCGTTTATTTCAGCGAGCTTTTCGCCGAGCAAATATAAATATTGAATATTCACAGGGTTTCAACCCTCACCCTAAAATGTCATTTGCATTGGCTATGTCTGTAGGATTAACCAGCGACTGTGAATACGGAGACGTCATTGTGTCCGGTGAATTGGACTGCAATGACTTTAAGACTCGAATGAATGCGGTTTTACCAAATGGTCTGGAAATTATTAGTGCAAAAGTTTGCGATGAAGGAAAAGCTTCGCTTTCTTCTTCGCTTGAAAAGGGCTATTATGGTTTAAAAGTCAAACTTGTTCCTGAAGTCAATTTTGAAAATACCGATCAAATCATTAAGTCTTATTTGAAACTTCCTGTTATTAATATACAAAAAAGAAATAAAAAGGGAAAGATGGTGGAAAAAGATATTCGTCCTTTTGTTGAATCCATTTCTATTTGTCAAGAAGATGATAAAAATGATCAGGCCAATGTGAATATGACATTAGTTTATATTGAACAACAATGTGTTAAACCAGAACTAGTTTTGGAGAGCATAAATCACCTAAATGGAGCAGTTTTTATCATTGATCCAACTATTGAATATCATCGCTATAAATTGCTTTTTAAAGCTGATTTTTAGCTTTTACAAAAGTGTTACAATCGTTTACATATTATCTATTTACTTCTATGAAAATAATGTTATAATTGTGCTAAATCAAAGATCAACTCTATCTTTTTCTGAATTGAATGATCTCGATCATTGAAAAGCAAATAGCCTCTTAATCGGGTAAAAGATTAGAACAAAGAACAAATCTTTTCTGAAATGCATGAAATCTGGAGAAACACCTAAATTGAATAATTCTAAGAGAGAGCGATTCGAAGAATAAGGTCATAAGATCAGATTCTAGAATCAAGAGAGCGAGTTCCTGAATTTAAGAAGAATAAGTTCTTGAGATCGGTGAAGTGAATTTTTGGAATTAAGAAACGAGTTCCTATATTTTGAAGAAAAATAATACCGAAATATAGAAAAACAGTATTTAAGATTTCAAAGAAAAACTTCCTAGAATTAAAGAAATCAGTTAATAATGTTGTGAAGACAAATGTCTGAATTAGTAATAACAATTTCTTGGATTCGAAAGAATCCATTCTCAGAGTCAACGAAATAAGTTCCTAAATTTAGAAGAAAAACTATACCATGATTTGGAAAAACAGTTTCTACGAATCAAAAGAATGGCTTTCTGGATTATCTTTAATGATGTTCAAATGGGTGTGGTTTTTCTGGTTCGCAAAAGTAGGAATACTCAAGGAGTTAAGTGTGATATTTGCATTCAAAAAGTGAAAAGAAGGTTTTTGATAAATCGAAAGGGGTGAGTCCGAAAGAAATGACATCTGAGATTGAACGCTGGAGCTGATTCTGCAGTTAAATGTAGGGTCAGCTTCAGTATTTTTTGCATCGGTTGACTCTCTTAAATATTGGATTAAAACTATAACTATAGAAGACTTTTTGAATGCTCATTTTTTTCAAGTATTACGAAATAAGTGAGTAAAGAGTATCGTTTTTCTTGTTGCCATCTTACCGACGAAAGGATTTAATTTATGAAATCGTACGCTTTAATTATTATGAAACCTGATGCCTTAAAATCAAAGTTAATTGAAACCATCATGCAACGTTTTATTGACGAAGAATTTCAAATTGCAATGGTTGGTTTTAAACAAGTTGATCAGGAATTAATCCTTACACATTATGCTCATGTTGTTGACAAATTCGGAGAATCATTTAGACAAATGGTAATAGCCGGTTTTGTTGGCAAAAATATGATGCCTATAATTCTTAGCCAAGATGGGGAAAAAGCCATTGACAATGCAAGGGCTCTGACTGGTGCGACCGATCCTTCTTTATCACCAAAGGGAACCATCCGTGGAGATTATGGTATCGATTCAATGGAAGCCGCTAATCGTGAAAACAGATGCTGTGACAATCTCATTCACTGCAGTGATTCCCAACAATCTTTTTTGACCGAATTAAAACTTTGGTTTAATCCTAAAACGTATAAGACCTATGCCTGTTAGAATAACAAATGAAAAAATGTCCAAATTATTGATTACACAAGTAAAGCAGTAATCTGGACATTTTTTCATTATCAAAATTAATTATTTGATTTTTCTGGCATTCACCACAAACCGGGCATTATCAAACGTATATATACAGGTAGATAGTGTGAGAATCTCATCCGTAGGATTGACAACCACTCCCGTATCATAAAGAGAAAGTGATTTTAATCGATTCATGTAATCTAAGAACTCAGTATCATTATTAAACTCCGGCTGTCGATAATCATAATCGGCATCGGTAATATATGCAGAGAATATTTGCCAATCACCTGGGTCTCCAGGACGATCAAACTTAACAATCGGATGTTCTGTAAAATATGACTGTTTCTGATAGCTCCACAAGCTGCCAAACATGGATTCATTAGTCATATAATGACCATAAAGCACATTATTCCGAGTGAATTCAGTGTTGCAGACGCAATCTAGAAAAATTGTTCCTTCAATAGAGTCTTCATTCGAAAAATTATGATGGAGATAGTAATCATTGTTATCCGTTTGAACTACAGGGTACTCCAATGGCGTTCCATCAATCTGAATCCAACCAACGGTTTGGGAATTAATACCCAACAGACCATTAAAATCAATGCGATCTGTCTGATTTATTTCGCTGGCTTGAGCTACTGCAATAATTTTGTTTTTTTCCAAATTTTGTGTAATAATAGGGTAGAGAAAATAACCAATGCAACATAATGCAACAATAATAAGCATTGTACCGACGATAACTTTCATTTTATGGTTACTTTTTTGCGCAATCATTATTACCTCCAGTAATATCTTTTTATTAATATTATAAACGATTTCATTCCTATTTCCAATCAATTATATAAATAAATATCATACTCTGCAAAAGGTTTAAGTCGATAGTCAGAAATATATTTTAGTTGACTTTATCGGCTTTCCGTGTTAATATTTATAAAGTTATGTAGCCGCACACACAAGGTTTAAGTCGAAAGCACCTTTTGTGGCGAGTCTGGTATGAGGAGGTGTAAAATTTATGTATGCAATTATTAAAACAGGTGGTAAACAATACCGCGTTCAAGAAAATGATGTTATCGAAATTGAAAAAATCAATTTCAAAGAAGAAAATGTAAAAGAGATTTCTTTTACTGAAGTTTTAGCTGTAAACAAAGAAGGCAAAATGGTCGTTGGAACTCCAATGGTCGAAAATGCCCTTGTTAAAGCCGAAATTCTCGAGATTGCAAAAGGACCGAAAATTATTATTTACAAGTATAAATCTAAAAAAGATTATCGTAAAAAGCAAGGTCATCGTCAGCCATTCATGAGAGTTAAAATCACAAGCATTCAAGCTTAGGACATTTTATGATTTCAGTAAAGATTAACGGTAAAAATAATGAAGTAGATGAAGTAATTGTGTCTGGACATGCAGGTTTTGCAGATCAAGGTGAAGATATCGTTTGTGCTGCTGTTTCAGTTTTGACCATTAGCATCCTTAATGGGCTCACTGAAATCGTTGGTCGAAAAGATCTTGCTGAAATGGTGGAAGAAGGATATGTTTGTTTTACCATTCCGAAAACAACAGATGAAAAAATGAAAATGAAGACAGAGACACTAATCTCAACTTTACTTCTGGGAATCCAAGGGATAAAGGAAGCTTATGGAGATTATATTCAGTTTGAAGAAGTATATAAATTAGGAGGTGAACATAATGATTAAAATGAACCTTCAACTATTTGCCCATAAAAAAGGGGTTGGTAGTTCAAGAAATGGTCGTGACAGTGAAGCCAAGCGTCTTGGAGTAAAAAGAGGAGACGGTCAATTCGTACTTGCAGGTAATATTCTTGTTCGTCAAAGAGGAACAAGAATTCACCCAGGCACCAATGTTGGAAAAGGCGGAGACGATACATTATTCGCATTGGAAGACGGTATTGTGCGTTTTGAAAGAAAAGGCAGAGATAAAAAACAAGTAAGTATTTATCCTCGGGAAGCAATCTAGTTTTCCAGTGACAAAATAATACATCCATAAAACCTCTTATGCTCGTTTTTGACAGATAAGAGGTTTTATTTTTTGTTGTTTGGGTAAGTACCAAAATAAAAGCGAGGTAGCAATGTTTGTTGATAAAGCAGAAATAATTCTAGTAGCTGGCAATGGGGGACATGGAGGCGTAAGTTTCCGAAGAGAAAAATATGTTCCCATGGGCGGACCTGATGGTGGCCACGGCGGTCACGGGGGCAGTATTATCTTAATGGCAGATAATGGTCTTCGGACTTTAGTAGAATTCAAATATAAAAGAAAACACAAAGCAGAGAACGGGGAAAATGGAACCAGTGGCCAATCATCTGGAAAAAGCGGTGATGATTTAATCATTAAAGTACCTGTAGGAACTCTTGTGAAAGATAAAGAAACCGGACGGGTCATTTGCGATCTGTCTGAAAATGGGCAAAAATATCAAATCGTTGATGGAGGCCGAGGGGGACGTGGAAACATGAACTTCGCAACGGCTACGAGACAAGCACCTCGCTTTGCACAGGGTGGCGTAAGAGGTCAAGAACGCACGGTTATTCTTGAACTAAAACTTCTGGCAGATGTGGGGCTCATCGGATTTCCAAATGTTGGGAAATCCACGTTATTATCCGTCATCACAAAAGCAAAACCAAAGATTGCGAATTATCATTTTACGACTATTATCCCTAATTTAGGTGTGGTTGAATGGCGTAATTTTGATCCTTTCGTTATTGCTGATATTCCTGGTTTGATTGAAGGCGCTCATGAAGGAACCGGTCTTGGCGATCAATTTCTCAGACATGTGGAAAGAACAAAGCTTCTGATTCACCTTTTGGATGCAGCTGGAAGTGAAGGTCGGGATCCATTGGATGATTTTAAAAAAATTAACTATGAGTTGGAAAAATATAATGCAAAATTGGCTCAACGCGTACAAATTGTTGCCTTAAACAAAGTTGACCTGATCTCTGATCAATCAGAACTGTATACATTAAAAGGTGAACTTGAAGACCTTGGCTATGAGGTGTTTATCATTTCAGCCGTTACAGGTCAGGGCCTTAACGAACTTCTAAGCCGAACCATTCAACTGCTTGATGAAATTGGTGAGGTCGAACCTATCTTTGATTTTGAACCAGAAGAAGAAATTCTTTATACTCCCGAGTTTAAAGAAAAACAATTTACCGTAAAAAAGGTTGACAATGTATTTGTTGTTGAAGGTGAATTTTTCGAACGTCTGATTAATTCAGTTAATTTTGAAGATTTGGATTCCATTGGCTTCTTCCAACGAGTTTTAAAGGATAAGGGCGTCTTTGAAGAACTAGAAAAAATGAACATTAAAGATGACGATACCGTCCGAATAGATGAGATTGAATTCGAGTATTTTAGATAGATTTCATCACTTATTTTATGTTATAATAACATCGTAGAAAGTAGAGAAAAAATGTTAACGAGTAAACAAAGAAGTTATTTAAAAAAACTTGCCATTGATATTCCGGATATTATTTTTATTGGCAAGGATGGGATAACCCCCCAAGTGATCATTCAAACCCGAGACGCTATTGTTGCCCGGGAACTGGTCAAGGGAAAAGTGCAAAACAATTCACTTGAAGAAGTCGATAATGTTGCCAGAGAATTGGCAATGGCCACGAAATCAGACATTGTATGTACGATTGGCAATAAGTTCATTTTGTATAAAAAGAACTTGCTAAAAACGAAAATTGAAGTACCCTCGAAAAACCAGAAGAAAATTAAACGTTTTAAGAAAAAAACAATGGGTTCTCCAAATAAGTTTAATGATTAATAAGTAAAGGTTTGAGATGAAGGAAAAAATCGGACTTCTGGGAGGAACTTTTAATCCCATACATACTGGACATCTGCTTCTTGCAGAATCGGCTAGGGATCAATATAAATTGGATAGGGTTTTGTTTATTCCCACAGGGAATAATCCTTTTAAAATGTCACAAGATGAAATTTTCAAGGACCATCGTCTTAAAATGCTTGAACTGGCCATTGCAAGCAATCCTTATTTTGAAATAATGACCTATGAAATTGATCAAAATGGGCTTACCTACACGATTGATACTGTTAATAAAATAAAAGAAATTTTTCCTGATAGCGACCTTTATTTTATTGCAGGTGCTGATTTGATGTTTGAAATCACACTTTGGAAGGGAGCTTCTGAACTCTTGAAAGCAGTAAGCTTTATTACAACCTTTCGACCCGGTTACAGCCACGAGAATCTCGATATCCGAATCAAAGAACTTCGGGAAATTTATGGAGCATCAATTTTTAAATTATACACCACCGAAATGGCTATCGCATCTTCGGACATTCGTTCCCGAATAAGAAATGGGTACTCCATTCGATATTTATTACCTGAGACTGTAGAAAAGTATATCTATCGGCATCAGTTATACTCAACAAAATCACAAAATGAGAGTAAAAAATGAACTGGAATGAAATTGAATTAGATTTAAAAAACAAACTAACAAAAAAACGATTTCTGCATACAATAAATGTGGTTGAAACGGCAAAATATCTAGCTTTAAAATATGGATGCGATGTTGAGAAAGCTTCTCTTGCAGCATTACTGCATGATTGTGCAAAATATTTTTCAAATGATGAATTGCTGTATTATGCTGAAATTCATCATATTAAAATAGATATTATAAGTCGAAATGATCCCCAGTTACTGCACGGTCCCGTCGGTGCTATCGTTGCAAAGGATTTTTACGGTATTGTAGATAAAGAGATTCAAGAAGCTATTTGTTATCATACAACTGGTCGAAAAGACATGACGAAGCTCGATAAAATTATCTATCTGGCTGATTTTATCGAAAAAGGTCGAACCTACCCTGGTGTTGAAGCGATACGAAAGACGGCACTTGTTGATTTAGATAAAGCGACTATACAGGCTATGACAAACAGTATCTGTCATGTAGCGCAAATGGGTTCACTTATTCATGAAAGCACCATTTGTGCACGAAATGATTTAATTATTAAAGAAAATAAAAATGAAAGTGAGTGATTATTATTATTCCAGAAGAATTTGTTGAAAAAATTAAAGGTTGGATTGAAGATAAAAATGGTTTTGATATTGAAATCATCAATATCACAGAAATGTCCTCGGTCGCAAACTATTTTGTGATTGCCAGTGGAAACTCTGAACGACAAGTAAAGGCCATTGCTGACAATATTGAATATGAAACAAAAAAATTGGAAATATTTCCTAAAGGCATTGAAGGACAGCGCGAAGGCCGTTGGATTCTTTTAGATTACTATGATGTTATCGTTCATATTTTCCATGCTGATGAACGTGGATTTTATAATTTGGAAAAGCTCTGGAAAAGCAGCACCATCACCAAATAATTAGTTGGTATAATTTGAAAGGGGTAGAGCTCAATTTTTATTACAGTCAAAGACTTATATAAGGATTTCAAACTCGGTAAGAATAGTATTAGCATACTCAAGGGAATTAACCTAAGCATTGAACAGGGCGAAATGGTGGCGCTTCTTGGTCCTTCTGGATCTGGAAAATCCACCTTTTTAAACGTTCTAGGGTGACTTGTTCCCCCAACCTCCGGTGAAATATTAATTAGGGACTTTCACATCAGTGACATGAACGAAAATGAACTCTGCCTATTTAGAAGAGAACACCTTGGTTTTATTTTTCAGTCTTATAATTTAATTTCAACCATGACTGCTATTGAAAACATTGCTTTGGCACTTACCTTTGCCGGTGTAAAAAAAGATATTCGTTTTAGTAAAGCAAAAGAAGCACTGGAGATTGTTGGTCTTTTAGACCGTATGGAACATAAACCCAATGAATTATCAGGAGGACAGCAACAACGAGTGAGCATCGCACGGGCACTAGTTAATCATCCTGAAATTATTCTTGCTGACGAGCCAACAGGAAATTTGGATTCAAAAACGAGTACTGATATCATGGAAATGATCACCAAACTTAATCGTGAAGATAACCAAACTTTTGTTATTGTCACCCATGATCCAGAAGTCTCAAAATACTGTACAAAAGTTATCCATATGTGCGATGGTCTTATTGAGAGTTGGGAAGATCAACGATAAACTAATATTAAGAATGGAGTTACAAATGAAAGCAAAAGTAATTTTCCCCGTCCTTGTTTTATCATTTTTTTTATTTTTTTGTTTCACACCTTGCATATTAGCTGCTCCAGAACAACCGCTTCTTCAAATCAGTTCTGTAACTTTTTCACCGGAAACTGTTTCTCCAGGTAAAGAATTTAAAATGACCATAACCCTTACCAATCATGGAGATTATGATGCACAAAACGTGACACTTGATGTTCAATCGCTTGCAGGCACCCCGGATTTAGGCACTTTTTCAATGGTCGGTAGTGGCAGTCATTTTTATATTGAAAAAATTCCTTCCAGTGAAAGCTCAACCATTGAAATTCCTATGGTTTCTTCTCCTAGTGCTGAAGCGAAAAATTACAATTTAAATCTTCTGATAAATTGTGAAGACAGTGACGGAGATGAATATAATTTCACTGAAACCGTTGGAATCTTTATAAATGAAAGTGCTTCTATGTCCATTATTGCGCCAGATCGATATACCCTTGTGGCCAATGATAAAGGTGTATACCAGTTTGACGCTGAGATAGCAAACTATGGCTCAAACCCGGTCAAAGGAGTTCAATTGAACATTTCCGGTGATAGCCCTGGATTTTTCCAGCAATTCTAAATATTATGGTGCTTTTGAAAAAGATGATAGTGATGATTTCTCTACAGAAGTCACTGCTGATGGACAAGGAGAGTTTCCTGCAAAAATAACCCTTAAATACATCGATAGCTTTAACAACGAGCGTACCCTGGAAAAGAATATTACAATTATTTCGCCAGGAAACACTAACCAAACATCTGATAATGCTGATGAAAACATTTTTCAAAAATTTCTACGCATAGTATTCGGAATCAGCGCATAGCGGGGTGATGCGGTGAATAAGAGAGAACTTCTCCAATTATCTTGGGAGAATCTTTGGCGCATGAAGTTTCGAACTATTTTGACTATAATTGGTGTTGTCATCGGAACTGCCTCCATTATTGTGATGGTCTCCATTGGAAATGGCGCTCAAAAAAGCATCACCGACGAGTTGTCAGGCATTGGTTCTGTGACTACCATCCAAGTTTATCCGGATATTGCCTCCACGGGGAGGACCATGTTGGTTGGCGGAAAAAACGATGATAAACCCATTCTTAATAATGATGCTCTAAAAGATTTGAAAAAAATTGATGGAGTCGTTGCAGTGACGCCGGTTGTCAATCTAAGCGGTGCCACAATTGAATTTAATCGTGAGCAATATGGGGTCTCACTCATGGGGGTCGATTATGATGTGTTGGGTAATATGCGTTATAATACAACTAGTGGAAAAAAGCCCGGTGCCAATGATCGAAATTCCGTTATTTTAGGAAAAGATGTTTTATCCAGCTACACAATTAGTTCTACTGGTGCCCAAGTGCAAGAAAGCGTTGTCACCCCAGAAGATCTTATAGGTAAAAACATCAGCCTGGTTATTACGAAAACGAATGCTGACGGTGAGGATGAAACCCGTACCGAAAAAGTTAAGGTTGTCGGTGTTTTAGAATCAACCGGCGGATCGGAAGACTATTCCATTATCGCTGATTATAACTTGGTTACTGATCTTAATGAGTGGCAAACAGGAGTAAAATCAAATGTAAAAAAGAAAGGCTATTCTGAAGCATTAGTAACTGTTGAAGATTCATCAGTTGTCAACGCAGTAACAGCCAAAATTGAAGATTTGGATTTTACCGTATTTTCCATGCAGCAGATTTTGGATTCCATGGGAAGTGTTTTCCAGATGCTTCAAATCCTATTAGGTGGAATTGGTGGAGTCGCACTCCTTGTCGCTTGTATTGGTATTGTCAATACAATGACCATGTCAATTTATGAACGTACCAAAGAAATCGGAATTATGAAGGTTATTGGCGCCTCCATATCAGATATCCGAAATATGTTTATAGCGGAGTCCACCATGATCGGTCTCATTGGCGGAATCGTGGGTATAATCATAAGCTTCCTCCTGTCAATATTGATTAATTTAGTTGCTGGTCTGTTTATTGCTAAAGGTAGTATGACCATCTCGTATATAACGCCGGGATTAGTCATTTTTGCACTGGTGTTTTCAGCCATCGTCGGTCTTTTATCCGGTGTTCGTCCAGCCATAAAAGCTGCAAACTTAAGCTCATTGGATGCCATCAGAAGTGAATAATAGAAATGGAGTTAATATGAACTATTTAAATTTATTTATACACCCTGTTCAATTTTTCAAACAATTAATGAGTAAAGAAAAAATTTCATTACTCATTCCCATTATTATTCTTGTTTTTATTGGAATTTTCTCAGGACTAATTGCGGGTAATGCGGTTTCGACTATGAATATGGGTATCGCCGAAGATCAAATGTCCATGATCAAAGGAATTACCATTGGCACCGGTATTTTTTCAGGTATCATTGGTTTAGGACTTACAGTAGTTATCAAAGCAGGTATCTTTAATTTAATATTGAATAAAAT
>JGI24143J45723_1000579_pt1 | contig 18641 bp, 18 predicted proteins | sample BarGraIncu00432A_FD_45723 | JGI IMG/M metagenome (IMG submission 45723) | reverse complement strand
AACAACAAAAAGGTTATCTTAAGGGAAACTTTCCCACTACGATTAAGGTTTTGGAAAATGGGATCCCATTTTATGCTGATATTGAAAACGGACAAAAAACAGGATTTTTCTATGATCAGCGAGAAAATCGCCTATTATTAAAATATGTATGTAAAGATGCTGAAGTCCTCGATTGTTTCTGCCATACAGGATCATTTACGGTACATGCTGCCTTATATGGGGCTAAGAAAGTGACTGCTATTGATATTTCTGAAGAGGCTATTGCAATGGCTAAGAGAAATGCTGAGCTGAATAATGTTCTTGAGGTCTGTGATTTTCAGGTTGCGAATGCCTTTGAGTACTTAAGAAACATGTCAGATGAAGGTAAGCAATTTGATGTAGTTATTCTTGATCCACCAGCCTTTACGAAAACGCGCAAAGCTTTGGAAGGTGCAGCTCGTGGTTATAAAGAAATTAATTTGCGGGGCATTAAAATGGTACGTCCAGGTGGATTTCTAATAACTTGCTCATGTTCTTATCATATGGATCGCGAACTATTTAAATTACTTGTTTTGGATGCCGCCCAGGATGCCAAACGAATCATTCGTATGGTTGAGTACCGTACCCAGGCAAAAGATCATCCTATTTTACCAGCAGCGGAAGAGACGGAGTATTTAAAATTCTTAATGATACAGGTAATGTAAAGAAACTTTACGAACCACCAAGACACAATGCCGCTAACGCGTCACACAAAGGAGAAATCGTTCTATGGTGTCCTTTGTGTCTTGGTGGTTCAATCATTTTCTCTGCGTCCTCTGCGCCTCTGTGGTAAATTACTTTTATTTTTAGGGCCGTTTTTAACCCCAGAGGAAAATTTTAAAACAACGGTTCGCATTTTTTTATTTGAGAGGGGTAATGTAGAGTGGCTAAAGTCAAAAATCATTTTGTTTGTCAGCAATGTGGCCACGATTCCCAACAATGGTTGGGAAAGTGTCCTGGTTGTGAAGCGTGGAATAGCATGGTGGAGGAGACTGTAGTCTGTAAGCCAGAAATGAAAACGTGGCATAGCACGAGCGAAGGCGCTAAGCCACGACCTATTACACAAGTGGATAACTTACCTGTTCCGAGACTTGCAACTGGTGTGGGGGAGTTTGACCGTGTTTTAGGTGGTGGTATTGTGCCAGGGTCACTTATTTTAATTGGTGGCGATCCCGGTATTGGAAAATCCACCATGCTCTTACAAGTAGCTTGTAGCGTCAGTCAGGTCTATGGTACTGTTTTGTATGTTTCAGGAGAAGAGTCGGCGGTGCAAACTAAGATGCGTGCTGAGCGGCTTAATAAATTAAGTGATAATTTACTCATTATGACAGAGACGAATCTAGAAGAAATTACGCTGGCGGCCATACGCTTAAAGCCAGCTTTAATGGTGATTGATTCTATCCAAACCATGTACAGTTCAGAAATTACATCAGCACCGGGTAGTGTAGGGCAGGTACGAGAATCCACAGGAAAGCTTCTGCGTTTAGCAAAAGAAAGCGGCATTCCGATTGCAATTATTGGACACGTGACAAAAGAAGGGAATATTGCCGGACCACGTATTTTGGAACATATGGTGGATGTGGTATTGCAATTTGAGGGCGATAAGAGTCATGCCTTCCGTGTGCTCAGGGCTATCAAGAATCGTTTTGGATCAACCCATGAAAGCGGAATTTTTTCCATGGAAGAAGAGGGGCTTATTGAAGTGAAAAATCCTTCAGGCCTGCTATTGACGGAGAGAGCAACGAGTGCCCCTGGATCGGTAGTTCTAGCCTGTATGGAAGGCGTCAGGCCTTTGCTGATTGAAATGCAGGCATTGGTTAGTACGACATGCTTTGGTATGCCTAGGCGTATGGCAGCAGGCTTTGACTATAATCGGCTTATTTTATTAATGGCAGTTTTAGAAAAGCGAGTGGGTTTAATGCTGTCCAATCAAGATGCTTATGTAAATGCAGTAGGTGGCATTAGAATTACTGAACCTGCAGCAGATTTGGCNGTGATTCTAGCTGTAGCCTCAAGTTTTCGTAATATGTCCCTTGATGCCCAGACAATCGTTATGGGCGAAGTTGGACTGACNGGCGAAGTTCGCATGGTATCACGAGTGGATATACGTATCAGTGAAGCAGCTAAGTTTGGCTTCAAACGATTTGTCATTCCTGCAGGAAATTTAACAGGACTCAAAGTTCGTCAGTCAGGACTTAAAATAGTAGGAGTCGGCAACGTGATTGAAGCAATGGAGGCAGTATTTATATGACCAAAAATCGTGAAGTGAAATTTTGGGATACAAAGTTTATAGAAACGATTAAAAAATTAGTTCCTGGCACACCCCTGAGAGAAGGTCTAGAAAATATTCTGATGGCTAAGATGGGTGTGTTGGTATTAGTGGATACAAATCAGCCATTGGTAGATGTAATAGACGGCGGTTTTGTTCTCAATTGTGAATATACGCCTGCTGGCTTTTACGAACTGGGAAAAATGGATGGCGCTCTGATTATTTCAGCTGATGCGAAACTGATATTATATGCTAATGCTCAGTTGGTTCCTGACTCTTCGATTAGTACTACTGAGACAGGGACACGCCACCGTACAGCAGAACGAGTTGCCAAACAAACTGGGGGGCTNGTGATAGCCATTTCCCAAAGACGAAACCTGATTACAATGTACCTTGGTAATTTAAAATATACTCTAAAAGACATTTCAGTCATTCTCAGTAGGGCTAATCAGGCCTTACAAGCATTGGGAAGATATAGAAAAGTATTGGAGAAAAGTTTAACGAATTTAAACGCCTTGGAGTTTGAAGATTTGGTCACGCTATTGGATGTGACTAAGATCATTATTCGTGTTGAACAAGTTGACCGTATTGCAAGAGAAATTGGACTTAATGTGATTGAGCTTGGTAGTGAAGGTCGTTTAGTCAGTATGCAGATGGCTGAATTAATGTCAGAGCATGATGATATGGAATTATTGATTAAGGATTATTGTACGAGCAAAGACCATACTATTCAGGAACAGGTGCGTGAACAATTGGCTGCGTTGTCTGAAGAAAATTTGCAACCATATACAATAAGCCGTATTTTGGGGTTTAACACTACCCCTAATGTTCTAGACATACCAGTGGTGCCTCGTGGTTATCGGGTGATTAGGCGAATTCCGCGCCTGCCAATGTCTGTGGTAGAGAACTTAGTAAATCATTTTAAAACCCTCCACGCCATATACAATGCCACGATTGCTGAATTACATCAAGTTGATGGTATTAGCGAAGGGCGGGCTAAAACAATCAAAGATGGTCTAAAGCGAGCGCGGGAAAAAGCAGTATTGGAGCATCATGATTAGTGATAAAAAGTGTTATTGCTGTTTTTTGTATTTTTCTAAATTAACATCTTCTACAAATCGGGCAGTAGCTCGGTTCTCTTCGATTTTTACTACTTTATAGCGTTTGTTTTCATCGGTAAGTATTTCATCCCCTACGTTTACAATTAAGGGTACATACATTAAGTGACGGCCGTCAATTTCATCAAGGATGAGATAGTAGTCATAAATTTGTTGCGGCTCAGGTTTTTCTTGGGCGGGGAATAATATTAATGTGTTGAAAGCAAATATGCTAAATAGAATGATTATCCCTGAGAAGAGTACATGACGGCCTTTAAATCTCATTATAACAACTCCTTAAAAATGCTTATTTCTTATCCTTATTACGAGAACCTAAAAAATTAGTAAATTCAAATTTGTAAAAATGATAGAGTTTTCGTTTCGCCTCTTGCCAACTCCCTGTACTTAGATAAAGATAAGCAATAATGCTACTGATTAAGGAACCTAGGATAAAGGCGATATCATAACCATAGGATGTAGGGGCGATATTTTCTGGGTTATTATTTATCACAGTAGAAGGGGCAGAAGGCATAGTAAGTTCAGAAGAAGCAGAAGTAGGATTTGGGCTTAGAGCAATAAAAGANGGCACCACATCAGCAAAGAGGGTAGCACTATGCTTTGCGGCTTCTAGCGTATTCGATTGGGTGCCTATTTCNATTAACAGTGAACGGGGATTTAAATCTTGGTTATAGTTGCCATGGGCAATAAAAATTCCTCGTATGAGTCCTTGATATTTAGCATCTGCACTTGCTTTAATGCCCTTAGCGTATTCCAAAGTCGTGTTTTTATTCTGATTTTGTTGACCAACGACCAATAGAATCTTTGCAGCATCAAGTCCATTGATGGTTGTTTTGTACATACTAAGAGGCCCGCTGTCTCGATGAATATCAAACAATGTAGTTGGTTGCAGTGCTAATAGTTTCATAAAAGTGCGCCTCGAACGCTGATAAGCGTTGGCATCATGTGGGTCATGTAATGTAGTATCATGAACAACGTGATAACCGAGTTCCTCTAGTCGCTGTGCAAGAACATCTCCGACCTGCATGATACTGCCCTGACCAGTTTTAGTTGCCACTCCGTCAGTAGGAATATAGGATTCATCTGTATGTGTGTGATAAATAGCAATGAGAGGCTGAGTAGTGGCAACATCTCCCTGTACAGATTTAGCTAATTGCTCAAAGGAGAGATTGGATTCGGGGGTATTAATGCAGCGGGCTTTAGCTTGTGTACCTTCTACGGTGATAATTTCATATAACTTATTATCTTCGTTGATATATTGGTCTCCAGTCTGTATTGTAAAGCCTGTTTGTAAAATGACGGTATTTGTATCATCCATTACTGTAATGTATCCAGATATAAGTTCAACGTTGTCAGATGATTGGGCCGCCCAACTGTTACCAGGGAAACTAAAGATGAATAAGATGGCAAGATAAGCGAATAAGAAATGTAACATGAGTGCACCTCGCTATCATTACATATATAGTTGTATCTTGTCCTTATGCAAATCCATTTATTATTAATTTTTAACTATTGGGGAAATAGATAATTTAACATAGAAATAGGCATAGAAAAACGTGGTCATCATTGACCACGTTTTTCTATAATTTTTAATATAAGCTTGAAAGGTGTGCTTTCAAGGCAATGGGTTTTAGGATAGATGGAAAAACCCTAAGGTGTTAACCGTGTCAAGTTCCTGCTTCATCACTTCATTAAGACTAATTCCTGATAAGTTGCACAGTGCGGCCAAATAAAAAAGACTATGTCCTAATTCCTTAGTAAAAACTTCCTTACATTGCTCACAAGGCTCACCGGATAAATGGGAAGACATAAATTGTTTTAATTCGCTGTATTCAGTTCCAGGAGGTATTTGCTGTTTAGAGGCATTTACTTGTACGCAACCACATTCGGTGACTGATTTAGCAAAGGCACGATTCACTCGGGCGCTTGTTTCTTGATATTTTGTCATAATATCAAGAACACTACGGTGACGAATAAGATATTCATCTACAGCAGCTTGGAAATCTGAGCATTTTTCATGCATCACGAAACACCTCACTTATACTTTTATTATATAAAGTTCAAACTATGGTTGTCAATGTTTCCAGAGGTATCGCGACAGGTTTTATAAATATTTATTTTTGTTAGTGCAATAATAAATTTATAGTAATAGGTGATAATCTCTTTGTAACGGCTAAAATTAGGCATAGAGTCTGAAAATGGGGAATGTAGTATATCTACAAACCTAGGTATCATGAGAAATCTGTAGTTGACAAGAATTATTGTGACATGCTAAACTATACAATTTGACAGGAGAGAATAGCCGTGTTATAATGTCAAGGTTAGGATAGCTTAGGAGATGATACTATGTTAGCTATAGGGGACAAAGTGGTTTATCCCATGCATGGTGCTGGTGTCATTGAAGCAATTGAAGAGCATGAGGTGTTTGGGAAGACACAGGATTATTATATTCTTACCATGCCTTACGGCGGTATGCGCGTGATGATCCCTATGAAAAATGTCGAAAATATCGGTTTGCGAGAAGTGATTGACGACATAGGAATTGCAAAAGTGGTAGATATTTTGCGAACAACTTCAGTCCAAGAAACGGCTAGTTGGAATAAAAGATTTAATTTAAATTTAGCAAAAATAAAAACCGGTAGCATATATGAAGTAGCTGAAGTAGTACGCAACCTTATGTTGCAGGATAATTCCAAAAGACTCTCAGCAGGCGAACGACGACTGCTAGAAACGGCTAGAAAAATTATGGTGAGTGAATTGGTACTGGCTTGTGGTAAGGATTTGGCTAGTGTAGAAGAATGGATTGATGAACTAATGCAAGAACACGAACCAGAGCAAGAACAAGAATTAGAGCAAGAACAAAAAAATACGCCAGGCAACTGACGTATTTTTTTGTTAATTATAGGGTATAATGCATAGTGTGGCCACATTGTATAACTTAAAAATCCTTGTACTAATGTGGTAAACCTTATAAAATATAGATAGAGTAAAGGAGGTGTAAAAGTGTTAGATAAAATCTTGCGATTTATCATTACGTTGCTGACAGTTATTGCTGGTTTTATGACAGCAAAATGGATCAGTACGAGTCCTTATTTTGCATCCATAGTGAGTAATGAATTTTTAAGCATGGGATTTATCAGCAGTGGTGACGCAATGAGCACCATTCTTGCGTATATTGCAGGTGGCTTGGCAGGTGGTGTTATTGGTTTTCTTATGTCTCCATTCCTGATAAAATATTTATGGAAATTTACTTATTGGGTAGAATCTCTACTAAACAAAATGCCGATATATGATTTGCTTGCAGGTTCCTTAGGATTAGCAATTGGCTTAATAATTTCTAATTTAATAGGATCAGCCTTTATAAATATTCCGATTATTGGCAATTATATTCCAGGTATTTGTAGTATTATCTTAGGGTATTTAGGGATAAGTATTGCAATTAGTAAGCGAGAAGAGATCATGTTACTGTTAGTAACATTACCTTGGAAAGGCAAAGAACGGCCAAAAGAAAAGATTAGTGAAGTAGAGCAATATAAGATTCTTGATACAAGCGTTATTATTGATGGTCGTATTGCTGATATTTGCGCTAGTGGATTTGTTGAGGGGACCCTCGTAGTTCCTGTATTTGTGTTAGAGGAATTACAACATATAGCCGATTCATCTGATTTGCTAAGACGCAATCGTGGTCGTCGTGGTCTTGATATTTTGAATCGTATGCAAAAAGATTTAGGACTCACTGTGCAGATTAATGAAAGTGATTTTGATGATATTGCAGAGGTGGATTCTAAACTGGTCAGACTTGCTCAAGTCATGAAGGGTAAGCTTGTTACGAATGATTATAACCTAAATAAAGTTGCCGAATTGCAGGGCGTTAAAGTACTTAATATTAATGAGTTGTCAAATTCCGTAAAACCAGTAGTGTTACCAGGAGAAGAAATGGTAGTATATCTCGTTAAAGATGGTAAAGAAATGGGTCAAGGAATCGGATATCTTGATGATGGTACTATGATTGTCGTTGATAGTGGGAAAAAGCACATTGGGGATACCATTGGTGTGTTAGTAACATCTGTATTGCAAACAGCAGCTGGGCGTATGATTTTTGCTAAGCCTAAAGCAATGGAGAAAGGCGCCTAATATCTTTAAAAAATATTCAATAAAGCCTTCATTCTGAGCATGAATCAGATTTGAAGGTTTTATTTTTTTTATAATACAAGCAGGAAAAATTTACTATAAATGGAATATATATAATAATAAAAATTATTTGGAGGCTAATTTGATGAATAATGACGAAATAGAATTGGTTAACTTTAAATGTGATAAGTGCGGCAAGAATTTGGTGCAAACATTGCCCGCTGCTCGAGTGTTGTGTAGAGAATGTAATCATTGGGTTAAACTGCAATCCTCAGGGCGTACGTATGGTATTGCTATTCAAAAATACAGCATGTCAGTAGTTTGTAAATAGTAGTACATTTACCTATTGACATTCGCGAACCGCTAAGACACAATGCCGCTATCACGGCACAAAAAGGGAAACGCCACTCTAAGGTGTCCTTTGTGTCTTGGTGGTTCAATCCGTTTCCCTTGTCCTTGTTGTCAAAGCAGGTAATATGTTCATCATAATAGAATTATTAAATACATTATTATGATGGTATATGATACAGGAAGGATAGGATAATATATGGTTACAGTAATTTTACTTGCTGCAGGACGAGGAAAAAGGATGAATAGTAGCATAAATAAGGTATTTATGTTACTGAGTGGTAAACCTATATTGCTACAGAGTATACTGACATTTTCAAACTGTCCTGAAGTGGATCATCTAGTCGTGGTAGCCGCTCCTGATGAAGTAGCTTATGTGGAAAACATGCTCAATGGTTTGACTGGTATTAAGCGTTGGCAAGTGGCGTCAGGTGGCACTGAGCGTCAATACTCAATTGCAAATGCGTTAAAGGTTATGCCTAAAACAACGGATATTGTATTGGTACATGATGGTGCTCGTCCTCTTGTTACTATCCAGAATATTACAAGTGTAATTCAGGCTGCCAATGCTCATCAGGCTGCTGTATTGGCTGTGCCTGTTAAAGATACGATTAAGACAGTAAATGACAATGGCATCGTTACCGGGACACCTGAGCGGCATATTTTATGGTCTATACAAACCCCACAAGGGTTTAATGCCCATATTTTAAGGCAGGCATATGATCAGGCAGCACAAGATAGTTATCTTGGCACAGATGATGCATCCTTGGTGGAACGAATCGGCATTAATGTCAAAATTGTAGTTGGTGGTTATGAAAATATTAAAGTGACGACACCTGATGATTTGATTATCGCTGAGGCATTAATGAAAAAAAAGAATAATATTCTTTGTAACAAAAAATGTGAGGGAAAAGATATGGTACGCTTTGGTATGGGATATGATGTGCATAAGTTGGTGGAAGGACGGAAATTAATACTAGGAGGGGTAGAAATACCTTATGTCTATGGGTTAGATGGGCATTCAGATGCTGATGTGCTCTTACATGGGATAATAGATGCTCTTTTAGGCGCAGCGGCATTGGGTGATATTGGCAAGCATTTTCCTGATACAGAGTTGAAATATAAAGGTGTATCCAGCATAATTCTGCTTGAGCGCGTACGGGAGATCATTGCAGAGCATGGATTTATAGTCAATAATATTGACGCGACGATTGTAGCACAAAAGCCTAAACTGGCTCCTTATATTCCCGAGATGAATAAACGTATTGCTATTGCCTTGGGAGTCCCAATAGGGGAGGTTAACGTAAAAGCCACAACGACGGAAGGATTAGGGTTTGCTGGTAAAGGTGAGGGTATTGCCACTTATGCTGTGGCATCCATCTTGAAAAAAATGATTTAACGAGGAAAAGATAAGTTTTTTGAAACCACCAAGACACAATGCCATTAGTACGTCACACACTGGGGATGACGTGTTATGGTGTCATTTGCGGCTTGGTGGTTTACTGTATTGCTGACCTATTTCTGACTTGATTCCCGACGACTTCTTTGAATGTGTTTTACTGATAAGTGATTTTAAGGAGAATTTGTATAAAATTTGTCTATTGATACATATTATAAATAAGCTATTTTAAAGACTTATCGTAAGGTGATGTAAGTGTCACCTGTAAAGTCTTTTTGTATTAAATTATGGGGGGCTACCTATGCGTAAAGTAATATTGATTCTGTTGGTTGTATGGGTTCTCATTGGACCAAGTAAAGTATTGGCGGCAGACTTTATGCTAAATATGCAAGTGATGCGCCAAGATGATGGTACTACATGCAGTGAATTGCGTTATAATGATACAGTCGTTTGGCGATTTTCTTTGTTAGCCGATGGGGCTAGGCCTGTATCGGGATCCTATAATGCAATGACAACCTTCATTACACCGGATATTATTGATGGCTTGTTTTTAATAAAAATTCAGTAGTGAAGGAGCCTAGATGAGGTTAAGCATCAGATAAAAGCCAAAACTTTTTTGCATAAATAGCGATAATCTGCTAAAGTTATATGGAACTCATGTAGGAATATAGTATAATTATGGTAAGATAGCGTGTTGCAAAAAAGTTGTTGGAGGTAAGTATATGTTACAACAAGAAATCAGGGTGAGGTTTGCGCCAAGTCCTACAGGCCCATTTCATATTGGTGGTGCCCGTTCGGCATTATTTAATTGGCTAGTAGCAAAAAAAAATAATGGCAAGTTTGTCATGCGAATTGAAGATACAGATTATGAACGTTCCACCAAAGAATCAGAGGAAAATATTAAAGCTGCTTTGGAATGGTTAGGAATTACGTGGAATGAAGGTATTGATGTGGGAGGCCCTTATGGACCTTACCGTCAATCAGAACGTTTAGATATATATAACTCTTATACTAAGCAACTATTAACCGAGGGAAAAGCATATCATTGCTACTGTAGTGAAGATGAGCTTGACGCTGCGCGCCAGGTACAGCAGGGCCGAGGTGAAACACCACGTTATAGTGGACGATGTCGTCATCTTACAGAGAAAGAGATTGCTCAATTTGTAGCTGAAGGCCGCAAGCCCACTGTACGATTTCATGTATTAGAAAATGAACAGATTGTATTTAAAGATATGGTTCGTGATACCATAAGTTTTGACTCCAATGGTGTCGGTGACTTTGTAATAGTAAAATCAGATGGTGTTCCAGTTTATAATTATGCAGTTGTCATTGACGATGCTTTAATGCATATTACTCATGTCATTCGTGGGGAAGAGCATTTGTCAAATACTCCTAGGCAAGTCGTTTTATATGAAGCATTAGGTTTTACTCCTCCTGAGTTTGGTCATATCTCACTGATTTTGGCCACTGACCGTAGTAAGATGAGTAAACGTCATGGTGCTACATCCGTTGATCAGTATCGTAAACTTGGTTATCCACCTGAAGCGATAGTGAATTATTTAGCTCTTTTAGGCTGGTCACCCGTTGGTGAACAAGAATTTTTCTCCCTAGAGGAGCTGATTGAACAGTTTTCCATGGAACGGGTAGCTAAAAGCCCAGCAGTATTTGATGTTGATAAGTTGAATTTTATTAGTTCTCACTATATTAAAAAAGCCAGTCCAGAATTCGTCACTGAACTTGCATTACCCCATCTTATTGAAGCCGGTTATATTGGTGCAAACATATCCATTGAGAAAAAAGCCTGGCTCGTTGCAGTGATCAATGTACTACAGGAACATATTAGCCACGGGGCAGAAATTGTTAACCATATTGATATATTTTTCAATGACGATATTAAATTTGAAAATGAAGAAACTGCTGAAATCATGGGTGATGTTGACGTTACCAATGTAGTGGAGAGTTTTCGTAACAAATTCCAAGCCCTTGAAGTGGTAGATGCTCCAGGAGTTAAAGCTCTGTTGAAAAGCATTACTAAAGAATTAAAACTGGGTGGCAAAAAAGTTTATATGCCACTTAGGGTGGCGTTAACAGGTAAGATGCATGGACCTGATTTGGATAAAATAATTGCTCTTATTGGCAAAGAACGAATATTAGCGCGCTTAACCACTTCCCTTGCTAAAATCTAATTGACACTGCTATTGCCTCCGAGTATAATTTAATAAATGTGATGATTGGGATAAGTAAGTGTAACACTGACTTCCAGAGAGGTAACGCCATGGGCTGAGAGCGTTACTAGATAAAGTGCCACCTAAATGCACCCGTGAACAGGTTAGCTGAACATGTTAAGTAGGCTGACTCGGTAGCAACCGTTACTGTGCTATTGAGAGGTGTAGTGCATTTTTTGCACCTAAGCAGAGTGGGATCACGGACCACTGTCTCTGTATGAGATGGTGGTCTTTTTGTTGGTTATTTTTAGAACAAGGGGGGAATTCTATGTTCGCGCGTATAAAAGAAGATATTGGAGTGGTTTTTGAGCGCGATCCCGCTGCTCGAAGTATGTGGGAGGTGTTACTTTGTTATCCAGGACTACATGCTATATGGCTACATCGTATCAGTCATTGGTTTTATAAACGTGGCCTTATTCTCTTGCCCCGTATGATTTCCAATTTAGCTCGTTTTTTAACAGGTGTTGAAATTCATCCAGGTGCGATTATCGGCAAAGGATTATTTATTGATCATGGTTCAGGTATTGTCATTGGAGAAACGGCTGAAATTGGTCATAATGTTACACTTTATCAGGGGGTAACCCTAGGTGGCACGGGTAAGGAAAAAGGCAAACGTCATCCAACTGTGGGTGATAATGTAGTTGTAGCGACTGGCGCTAAAGTACTGGGGTCTTTCAAGTTGGGGAATAATTCTAAAATTGGTGCAGGGTCCGTCGTGTTGCACGAAGTACCGCCTAATTCTACAGTGGTAGGTATTCCAGGGCAAGTCGTATGGCATAACGGCAAAAAGATGAATGGCAGAGACGCTGAGTCTATTGATTTAGAACATGATGATTTGCCTGATCCCGTTGCTGAAATGATGAATTGTATGCAACGAAATATCATAAGGTTAGAACAAAGGATAAGCGAGTTAGAGGGGGATATGATAAAAAATGACACTAAGAGTTTATAATACCCTAACAAAAAGCAAAGAGGAATTTGTACCGCTTGAAGCTGGAAAGGTTAAAATGTATGTATGTGGTGTGACGCCTTACAACCATCCCCATATCGGTAATGCCAGGCCTTTCATAACCTGGGATGTCATTAAACGATATTTAGAACACATTGGCTATAAAGTGTATCACGTTCAAAACTTTACAGACATTGATGATAAAATTATCAATACAGCCAATACTGAAGGGGTAACCTGGGACGTAATCGCCAATCGATACATTGCAGCGTATTTTGAGGTTATGGATAAGCTAAATATTCGTCGAGCCGATATTTATCCGACAGTGTCTGAACACATACCGGAAATTATTAATATAGTTAAAACCTTAGTAGCAAAAGGCTATGCTTACGTTGTTGATGGTGATGTCTATTATAGTATTGAAAAGTTTGCTGGCTATGGCAAACTAAGCGGACGTAATATCGAAGATATGCAGGCCGGGGCGAGAGTAGATGTGGATGAACGCAAAAATCATCCCATGGATTTTGCCCTGTGGAAAAGCGCCAAACCTGGTGAACCTGCATGGGATAGTCCATGGGGCAAGGGGCGGCCCGGTTGGCATATTGAATGCTCAGCTATGTCCCTTAAGTATTTGGGCAACAATTTTGATTTTCATGGCGGCGGCAGCGACCTGATTTTTCCCCATCATGAAAATGAGATTGCTCAATCGGAGGCTTTTGTTGAAGGAGAAAAACCTTTTGTACGTTATTGGTTACATAATGGCTTTATTACTGTAAATGAAGAAAAGATGAGTAAATCCTTGGGAAATTTCTTTTTAGTTAAAGATATTTTAGAACATTATTCCCCTGATGTGCTACGCTTTTTTGTTTTATCAACTCATTATCGCAGTCCCCTCGATTTTAGTGATGAGCGTTTGTCTGAAGCTCAGCGCAGTTTAGAAAGACTACGTACAGCGGTGGAAAACAGTAATGACCTTGGGAAAATGCCGAGTTTTGTACCCGAGACTAAAGTAACTACTCTGCAAGCAATAGCTATACAGGCTCGGCAAGACTTTTATGCTGCCATGGATGATGATTTTAATACTGCCTTAGCCATTGGTGTCATGTTTGGTCTGGCCAAAGAAATTAATGTATATTACAGTGCTGTTATGGCTGGTAGGGATCAATATAATGTAGAGGCTTATGGGGAAATGCGTGATGCGTATTTTATGATGGCTGATGTCCTCGGTATCTTGGTACTAGAGCGCCAAGATAAACTTGATGGTAGTCAAGAACTCATCGGACAATTAATGGACATTATCATTGCCATTCGTCAAGACGCTCGTCTATCTAAAAATTGGGCGATTGCAGATAAAGTCCGTGATAGCCTAGGGGCTGTGGGTATTATCTTGGAAGATTCTCCTCAAGGCGTAAGGTGGAAGAAACGATGAAATTTGATCAATTTCAATTTCTGATGCAAAATGTATTTGCTGAGAGTGGCGGTGATGGACCACCACCGATTAAATATAATGATATACCAGTAGAACGGCTACATCCTTTGGTACTTGCATATATTGGTGATGCATATTTCTCCTTATATGTACGTACTAATATGTTAGCCTATGAGCAAAATAAAGTGAGGGTACTGCATACCCTTGATGCAACGATCGTATCAGCTACTATGCAGGCTGTAGCATATCGGTCTTTTGAAAGTGAANTAACAGAAACNGAACTTAATATTGCAAAACGAGGACGCAATGCCAAATCCACTGTGCCGAAAAGTGCGACGGTGGCTGATTATCACAGTAGNACAGGGTTTGAGGCTTTACTAGGGTTTCTGTATTTAAGTAAAGATTATGACCGCTTAAGGGAAATTGTGGAGAAGTCTTTCGCGGTTATTACCCGGGAAATGACAAAAACAGCGAAGGGAGGCGTGGACAAGAAATGAAAATAAAATTAATTTCCCATACTCCTGATCCTGAGCGGTTAGTAGCAATGTCAGCCAAGCTATGCTATTCGCCTGTGGGGGGCGAAGAATTAGTGGAAACCATGTCAGCCGCCCAGGTGGAAAGCTTGCTTAATAAAATTGCCGAAATGGGACATTTATCGACCTTCGAACATGTAAACTTTACCTTTGCAATCGAGGGGATTTCTAGAGTATTAACTCATCAACTAGTTCGTCATCGGATCGCTTCTTATTCCCAACAATCTCAGCGTTATGTGAGCGAGCATGAGTTCGAATATATAATGCCTCCGGCCATTAGAGCCAGCTCTCCTGCTAAGGAAAAGTTTGAGCAGTTGATGCAGACCATTCGTAGTACATATAATGAATTGGTAGATTTGGGAATTAATAAAGAAGATGCCAGATACTGTTTGGCAAATGGGACTGAAACTAAAATCGTAGTGACAATGAATGCAAGAACATTACTGCACTTTTTCCAATTGCGCTGTTGTGGCCGTGCCCAGTGGGAAATTAGGAAATTAGCAGAACTTATGTTAGCTGAAGTCAGAAAAGTAGCACCCTTGCTTTTTAAAAAAGCGGGGCCGACTTGTGTAACTGATCATTACTGCAGTGAAGGAAACCTGACCTGTGGTCGGCTGGCTGCAATGCAAGGGAAACATAAGGCGTAGATTTTATATAATAAGATAAACACTAACGCGTTCTCTAAAATCTATAGATAGCAAGCCCCTTTCAACACAAAGTTCACAAAGAAGCACAAAGGACACAAAGTGGTTTCTAATTATAATATCCCCTTTGTGATCTTTGTGCCCGTGTAGCGGCTTTGTGTCTTTGTGTTAAAAATTGGGTTTCCCATTTATATTGAAATGCAAAAAAGGTATGGAATACATATCTTGTTTTGAAAAAGGAAAAAATAAAACGTCATCACAGGATGACTGGAGGGAAGAAATATGTCGGAAATAGAAGAAGTATCGGTATCAGAAGAATTCGTTATGGGGCGTAATAGCGTACTGGAGGCTCTGAAAAGTGGCCGTCCTATCAATAAAATAATGGTAGCTAAAGGGGAGCGGCAGGGATCCATCAGAGAGATTATTGGACTCGCCCGTGATAATGGCCTAATTGTGCAGGAGGTGGACACTGGTAAACTTGATGCTATGGCAAAAGGCCAAAAACATCAAGGAGTGATCGCTACAACACCACCAGTTGCTTATGCGGAAATTGAGGATATTTTAGCCAAAGCTACAGCACCTGAGGAAGTGCCCTTTATTGTGTTACTAGACGAACTGGAAGATCCTCATAACTTAGGGGCTATTTTACGTACGGCTGATGCTGCTGGGGTTCATGGTGTGCTGATACCAAAAAGGCGCAGTTGCCCATTGTCAGGTACTGTGTCAAAGACTTCGGCGGGAGCAGTGGAGTATGTACCTGTCGCTCGAATTGGCAATGTATCACAGACCCTTGAAGATTTAAAAAAAGCAGGTATGTGGGTTGTTGCTGCCGATATGGATGGTGAAAAAAATTATTACGATGCCGATTTAACCGGTCCTATTGTTGTTGTGGTCGGTGGTGAAGGTAAAGGCATTGGGAGATTGATCAAGGAACATTGCGATTTTGTCGTACGGATTCCTATGTTAGGTAAAATTAATTCCCTGAATGCTTCAGTGGCCTGCTCACTGTTGTTATATGAGATTGTCAGACAACGGGAGATGAAGAAATAAGTGAAAAAACCGTGGTTAGTAATGACCGCGACAAGTATCGCTATAATAATCGCATTCATATTTATGTTTGTCATACCTTCCTTATCTTACCCCAATATATATAAGGGGGTATCTGTGGAGGACGTGGATCTGAGTGGGCGTAGTCGTGAGCAAGCAACCCAATTGTTGTCTCTTTTGCAAAAAGAGCATCATAACAAAAATATCTCACTCTATTACGGTGATAAGGTATATAAAGTGGATGCCACAACTATCGATTTTGATATTGATGTCGATGCGGCTCTTGATGAGGCATTCCGCTATGGGCGGGATGGCTCGTGGTGGGAAAGAGTATACAAAATTAGAAATGCTACACAAAATGGCTATGTTATTTCCTTGACAGCAAAATATAATGCAGATAAGTTGAATAATCTAATGGAACATTTACAAAGTATGATTGAGCGTCCGGCCAGCAATGCTGCCCTCAGTATGATAACAGGCGGAGTTATTCCTGAACAGCAGGGCTGCAAGTTGGAAACCAATGTCTTACGTCCGCTTGTAGTTAGTGCTTTTATGGAATCAGAGGATAATGTCGTAGCCTTACCGGTAACGATTCTTTATCCTGAGGTAACAGTCGCTGATATGACTAAAAATGGTATAAGTAAGGCCCTTAGTGTATATAGCACTATTTTTAATGACAAAGACATTAATCGTACGGCCAATATTAAACTGGCAACCTCCAAGATTAATGGACATATGATTTACCCAGGTGCGGTTTTCTCCTTTAACGAGATAGTGGGGCCAAGAGAAAAAAAATATGGTTTTAAAGAAGCTACAGAAATTATTGATGGTGAGTTTGTTCCTGGTATTGGCGGGGGGATATGTCAAGTCTCTTCTACATTATATAATGTCGTTCTCTTAGCCAACTTGGATATTGTCGAAAGGTATAACCATTCGAAACCCCTCTCCTATATACCTATGGGACGGGATGCGACGGTTGCCTTTGACGTATTGGATTTTAAGTTTACAAACCATACCGCGGAGCCACTTATGATTATGGCTGANGTAAAAGGNAATAAACTAATGGTGGGAATATTCGGCAAAANCCCTATAAATGAGACNGTAGAAATTTTATCTGTGGATAAAGAAGTGATCCCCCCAGGAATCACTAAGATACAGGATAATAGTCTATATCTGGGAGAATTCAAGATCGATGAACAGGGGAATGCTGGGTATGCTGTTACGACTGTAAGGGTAGTGAGGTCAGGCGGGAAACAAGTTAAGCGTGAGGTGTTATCAAAAGATCGTTACTTACCAGATAATCAGATCATAAAAGTAGGAACTAAAATTCCATAAGGATTTTCTTTAATATTTATGTAAAGATATAGCCTGCTACTTCGATTAACCACCTAGACCTACGTCCTTTGGACAAGTTAAGCTTGACTAAGTGGAGAGGTGTGGGGTATAATTTGCTTTGAAGTGGCATGTACACATAACTAAATGCACTAATACTTTAGTGCATTTTATTTTCGTAGATGTGTACTAATTTTGAGAGTGGGGGCGATGCGATGCGTTTTAATACTCAATGCGATCTATATGGCTCATTTGAGAATATGAGTGATGAAGAAATTGTGCTTGATGCAAAAGATAATAACAACACAATCGCACTCGACTACCTAATTAACAAGTATCGTAACTTCGTTCGCGCGAAAGCGAGATCATATTTCTTGATTGGTGCTGATCGTGAGGATATAATTCAAGAAGGTATGATCGGATTGTATAAAGCAATTCGAGATTTTCGTACTGATAAACTTTCTTCTTTTCGGGCGTTTGCGGAACTTTGCGTAACACGTCAAATTATTACGGCGATTAAAACAGCTACAAGACAGAAGCACATTCCGTTGAATTCCTATGTATCTTTAAATAAGCCTATTTATGATGAAGATTCTGATCGAACCCTACTGGATGTATTGTCTGGTTCTAAAATATCCGATCCTGAAGATTTGGTCATTAGCAGAGAAGAGTTTATTGATATTGAAGAAAAAATGGGCGAAATTTTAAGTGATCTTGAGTGGAAAGTACTTATGGCATATCTTGATGGAAAGTCATATCAGGAAATAGCTGTGGAACTTGAACGTCACGTGAAATCCATTGATAATGCTCTTCAACGAGTCAAACGTAAACTTGAACGCTATTTAGATAATCGTGGTGAGGATAAGGATATCCAGGGGATGTATAAAGGGCTTGCCGGATTTGGTAAAGATAATCAGGGATTGAGTGGCTATGGCGAAAATAATGATAATTAACACATTAAGGAAAAGTTTGGCGTAAGCTAAACTTTTCTTATTTTTTTACTATGTTAGAAAGTATATGTTTTTGGAGTAATTGAGTAAAAACGTTAAACACGAAGATATTAAGATGTGAAGATAACACGAAGAACACAAAACAGTATAGTAAAAAAACTTCGTGATCTTCATGTTCTTTGCATCTTAGTGTTTAAACGTATTTTTCTTTCTATGTTTTAAAAGATGCGGAGGGCTTTTTTATTTATTAAC
>JGI24143J45723_1000577_pt1 | contig 18655 bp, 14 predicted proteins | sample BarGraIncu00432A_FD_45723 | JGI IMG/M metagenome (IMG submission 45723) | reverse complement strand
CCGCCGATCCCCCCCATGAGGCGCGACATCTGCACTCCGCGCCCGGTGAGCCGGGGGAGCAGGTACTTCAGCTGGGCGAGTTCCACCTGCACCTTGCCGTCCTGGGTGGTGGCGCGCCGGGCGAAGATGTCGAGAATCAGCTGGCTGCGGTCGATGACCTTCATCTCGGTCAGTTCGGAGATGGAGCGCATCTGGGTCGGCGAGAGCTCCTGGTCGAAGACCAGCATGGTCGCGCCGAACTGGAGCGCCTTGATCAGCACCTCCCGGATCTTTCCCTCTCCCAACAGGTAACGCGGGTTGAACTCCTTGGGGCGCTGGATGACGGTGTCAAGCACGCCGACCCCGGCGGTCCTGGCAAGTTCCTTCAGCTCCTCCATGGAGTCGAGCGCTTCCGCGAGCGGGCTCTTGGTGACCGAGATCAGGATGCCGCGCTCCTCGCCGGTGGCGACGACGCTCCCCTCTTTGAGCCCGCGCTCCAGAGCGTACTCGAGGGTATCGACGAAGGTGCGGAAATTGAGCTCGAAACGGGCGAAGGGAAGCGACGGCTCAACCTGGTAGGGGAGGGCGTTGGGCTCGGGGGGGACCAGGGACGCGGTCTGGATGGAGAAACGGTCCGGGTTCTGGGTCAGCTGGAGTGCCGCGATCAGGTCGAGGCGCAGCAGCGAGAGGTCGGTCAGGTCGTCATCGGAAAGCGGCTCCCCCTTCAGGTGAGTGTGCACCAGGCGAAGGCCTCGTAAAAGCCGTTTACCCATCGGGTAGTCGGTAAGCGCCGGGATCAGCAGGCCCCGCTCGTCGCCGACCACCACATAGGCCACCTCGCCGATCCGGTTCACCAGGATGCCGATCTGGCGGCGGATTTCCAATGAAATTTCGGCCAGTTCGCGCGCAAGCTCCAGGGAAATCACTTCGCCGGTGCTGGTACGGCGACGATAAAGCCTCTCCAGTGTCTTTACCTGGCTTGGCTTCAGTCCTGTCAGGTTACCATGTAGTTGTTTGATGGTGCTCCTCCGATAAAATACCTGTTAAAACAACGACTGCTGATGTTTGGGGGCGGGAGAACTGGACGAACCTGACGAGAGAGAAGGGGGGACCAGCGGCACTACTCCTCGGGAGGAAGTGGCTCTTCCGGTTCCTCTACCGCGACGGGAACCTCACGCGCCTTGAGGCTGGCCTCCAGCGCTGCCATGCGCTTTTCCATTGCTTCAACGATGAAGAAGGTCCGATCTACCCGTCCTTTGATGTTGAAGATGACGAAAGGCAGTATGAACCAGATCACGGTCAGGAAGAAGCCGATGATGGACACCATCATCATGAAACCGCCGAAGACTTCCATGCCTCCTCCCTTCAGACTGCTGCCTGGCTAGTCTGGCTCTGTTCCAGCGCACGGGCCAACTGATCCGGGCAAGATGTATCACCCTGGCAAGCGATCCCCTTCAGCCGCCTGATCGCCTCGCTGACTTGCATGCCGCGCACCAGCGCGGCCACGGCCTGGGTGTTGCCGGCGCAGCCGTTGATAAATTCAGTCCCGACGATGCATCCGTCTTCAATTTCAATCTCGATCCGGGTAGCGCAACTGCCGGAGGTTTCGTAACTAAGCCGCATCTAGTGTTCTCCTGAAGGGTTAATTTTGTAACAGCCTATCATACTTGTTTTGCTTGCAAGTCAATCAGTCAGACGCAACAGCGCCTCTGCCATGGTGAGCCGCTCGGGGCCGGGGAAGCTGCGTACAAAGAGCGTGTTTATTGCTAAAAGGGTGGCGTTCAGGCGGTCCAGATCGATGACGGCGCTCCCGGGTATGCTCTCCGCATCGCGAAAATTTTCCGGGCAGAAGTCGATCCCGCTTGCACCATCGCGGTTAACCAGCAGCGGCAGGCCGTGGGTGCGACAGATTATCGGGCGCGCCTGGTACAGCAGGCAGATTCCGCCATGAAGTAGCGGGCAAGGTGCGTCGGGGGAGGAGTCCGCCGCTGCCTGTCGGATGAAGTCGGCATCCTCAGCGGGGAGCTGGCAGAGCGCCTGGTGCAGGGCGGCCGCCTCGACGGCAAAAATGGAGAGGTGTCGGCAGCAGGCGTCGCATCCGGGACGGCAGGAGATCTGGGAAGCAAAGCGCGCCGCGGTCTGGTGGCAGATTTCGTCCACGCGCAGCAATAAAGCCCGGTAGTTCTCTAGGCTCGGCATCGTTTCAGTCCACGCCCTGGAGGCTTTTGCAGAATGCTATCATTAAATCTTTATTGAGGTAGAAATAGGGTTTTTCGATGGTGCCGCTGAAGCCGAAGTCGCGAAAATTGACCATGATCGGATCGTCGGTCCGGCCGCTGGAGACGTAACCCTTGGCAGCCGGGTCGATTTCCAGCAGGCGCTGCATCGCCTCCTCGCCACCCATCCCTCCCGGAATATTCAGATCCAGGATCACGGCGGCAAAGGGGATGCCGGCCTGATGGCGCTCACGATAAAGTTCCACGGCCTGTACCCCGTCGTTGGCGAATTCCACTGCGAATCCGTACCTTTTCAAGGTTTCCCCCGCGACGAAACGGACCATTTCATCGTCGTCCATGACGAGCACCCTGGCGACGGTTTCCTGACTGCCACTGTCCATGTGGATGTTACCTCTTTGCGGAGTTGTGCGCCAGTTAAAGACGTGATATTCATGTATATCGTGGATGACTCCGGCTGGCAAGCGGCTTTTTCATGTGAGCCAGCCTTTCCGGTAGCAAACGGGGAAGATTCCCTGCTGTTTTGAGTGAGGAAGGGGCGGACATGAAACCATTTATTCGAGAGACCGGAAATTCCCTTTTGATCGTCATGGGGATTCTTTGTGCCGGGATGGGTATCAAGGGCTTTTTGCTCTCCAGCCATTTCATCGATGGCGGCGTCACTGGCATTTCCATGTTGCTTGCCACGGTGCTGGGCTATCCCTTGTCGATCCTGATCCCGCTCATTAATCTTCCCTTTATTGCGCTCGGCTATCGCCAGATCGGCTGGAAATTCGCCCTGAAAAGCACCCTGGCCATTGCCGGTTTGTCGCTTTGCCTCGCCTATCTCAATTACCCTGATGTGACCCCCGATAAGCTTTTGACCGCGGTTTTCGGCGGCCTTTTCATCGGCGCCGGGATCGGCCTCGCCATCCGGGGCGGCGCCGTACTCGACGGCACCGAAATAGCGGCTCTGCTGATCAGCAAGAACAGCCATTTACTGAAGGTCGGGGATGTCATACTCATCCTGAACGTTTTCATTTTTGCCGCTGCGGCATTTTTCCTCGGCATTGATTCGGCGCTGTATTCGGTGCTCACCTACCTGGCTGCCTCGAAAACGGTAGATTTCCTGATCCACGGTATCGAAGAATTCAACGCCATAATCATCATGTCAGAAAAAAGTGACCAGATAAGGGATGCTATCGTCGGGATTTTGAGCCGGGGCGTGACGATATACCATGGCCGCGGTGGCATGACCGGCAACCAGATGCAGATCCTCTACTGTGTCGTGACGAGACTGGAGATTGGCAGGGTAAAAAACATGGTGAATGAGATTGACGCTACGGCATTCGTGGTGATTCATCCTTTGGCTGACGCAACCGGTGGCATTATCAAGAAGACCGCTTTGCATTAAGCGTTTTGTTGGTGGTAAGCACTGGGGCAAGCCGATTCTATGGGTCGATATTCAATCTTTATGTTTTAAACTCGATAACCGATACCGTTATGGTATATGGTGGAATTCTTTTTCGCTACCATGTTCATCCCGAGTGGGGCAAGGGAACTATGGATACCAAGACACTTATCACCGAATCGACCTATGAACAGTACCTTGCCGCTCTTTTGCAGGGTGACCGGCCGGGTTGCATCCGCATTGTTCGGGACAGGAGTTCGGCCGGAGCGGAAGTAAAAGATCTTTATCTCAACCTGTTCCAACGCTCGCTGTACCAGGTTGGTGATCTCTGGGAACAGCACCGCATTTCGGTGGCGGTCGAGCACCTGGCCACGGCGATTACCGAGCGGGTCATGACTATCGTGCAACCGCAGCTTTTTAGCGGTGCCGCCCGGGAGCGCTCCATCATTGTCGCCTGCGTGGCGGACGAGTACCACCAGCTGGGCGGCAGAATGGTGGCCGACCTGGCAGAGCTGCATGGTTGGCGCGGTTTTTTTCTCGGGGCCAATACGCCGATTGAAGGGTTGCTCCAAATGATCGACCAGCAAAAACCGGACTTACTGGGACTGTCGCTGAGCGTTTACTTTAACCTGCCAGGCATGGTAAAGACCCTGGAAGCGGTATTCGGCAGCTTCCCGGGACTAGCTGTCATGGTGGGAGGCCAGGCTTTGCGCCCGCGCTGGGGTGACACCTCGTGGCTTCGCGGCTATTCCAACGTGAGGCCGGTCGTCACGCTGGAGGAACTGGAAAGGGAGCTGTCAAGCGATGAACGGGGCTGATAGCTGCACTGCAACTGAGATCGGCTGGAACTATTTGGACCGGCAGGCAGCCATCCTCGTGCTGCGGGTCGATGCTGCGGGGAACCTCCTGAGCGCCAATAACTTTGCCAGGGAGTTGACCGGGCTGCCGCTAGCCTCCGGTTCCCTTGGGGAGCTGCTGATAACTTCGACGGAGGCGGCCGAACTCAAGCGCTGGCTCACTCCTTCGGTCGAGCCACGCCTGATGAATGTCAGAACGGCCGACGGGCTTTCGCAGACTCTCTACGTTACCTCGGTTCAGATGGGACCGGATCTGCTGCTTTTCGGGCAGGCCGACCCGCAGGAGCAGGAGCGGCTGCGCCGCGAATTTCTGGCGCTGAACCAGGAGCTGACCGCGCTTGGCAGAGAGCTCGCCCTGGCCAATGCCGAGTTGGTCAGGCTGAGTGCACTGAAGAACAAGTTTGTCGGCATGGCCTCGCATGACCTGCGCAAGCCGGCCGGCCTGATTCTGAACCTGGCAGAGCTGCTTTTTGAAGAGCCGGCAGTTAGCCAAAGCGCGCAAGCCAGACGAATTATCGAACGTATTATCGGCTCGGCCGGATCCATGGCTGTTCTGATCGATGATTTTCTCGATATTACCATGATGGAGGCCGATCGCCTGAGTCTTGACATTCAGGTGGTGGCACAGGATGCGCTGGTTGCCAGCGCTTTGGATCTGGTGCAGGTTGCAGCGGCGCAGCGCAACATAGAAGTGAAGATTTTTCTGGATCAGCCCGGTGTCAAATTGAGGGTTGATGGACCGAAGATCGTGCAGGTGCTGACCAATTTGCTCAGTAACGCAATCGATTATTCTCCCGAGGGGTCCTGTATCACCGTCGTGAGTCAACAGCAGGCAGCTGGTGTGCGTCTTTGGGTGGAGGATCAAGGCGACGGGCTGGATCAGGAACGCCAGCAGCGGCTTTTCGAAGCGTTTGGCGGCTCCGGGGCCACCAAGGCAAGCGGAGAGCGGAGTATCGGGCTTGGCTTGGTGATTGTGCAAAAGATCGTGGCAGCCCACGGAGGCAGCTGCTTTGTGGAGAGCCAGCCTGGCATGGGGTCGCGTTTCGGTTTTCAGCTGCCTGCCTGCTGCCGGGCGGTTTCCGCCTTAAACTACTTAGGAAGGGCATAATCTTATGAGCGTGTCAGATCTAACCTCTTCTTCAGTGCTGCGTGACACGACACTTTTGTTCATCGATGATGACCCTGATGTCGTCTGGACCACGACGCGGATGCTGGTTGAAGCCGGTTACCTGGTGGTGAGCGGGTTTACTGCTGCTGAGGCGTTGACCCTGGCACAAAGGCATCGTCCCGCCCTGGTGCTGCTGGATATAAAGCTCCCTGATGGCAACGGAATAGAAGTGGCCCGACAGATCAAGCTCGATCCCGAATCGGCCGGCGTTTTCGTCGTGCTGGTATCCGGAGCGCGTATAAGCCCTCAGGAACAGGCAGAAGGTCTGAAGAACGGGCTGGCCGACGGTTACATCATTAGACCGTTCACCAGGGTTGATTTCCTGGCGCGAGTCGAGGCCTTCCTCCGTATCCGCTCTTCTCAGGAGGCGCTGAGGCAGAGCGAGTTGCAGTTTCGCCAGATGGCCGAGACCATTGAGGAGGTGTTCTGGCTGGCATCCCCAGCCGGCCTGCTCTACGTGAGTCCTTCCTACGAGCGGATCTGGGGACGTTCCTGCCCCGAGCTGTGTGCCACCCCCGGGCTTTGGCTGGATTCCATCCTTCCGGAGGATCAACCGCAGGTCCGTCGCAATCTCGTCAGGATGGTCCGCGGCGCTACCATCGAGATGGAGTATCGCGTCAGACGCTCCGACGGGATGCTGCGCTGGGTCTATCACCGGGGTTACCCTCTGCTCAACGGCTCCGGGAAGGTTACCGGCATCGTGTCCGACATAACCAAGCGCAGGGAGGCCGAAGAGAACAGTAAAGAATATGCCCGGCGCCTCATCATGCTGGAGGAGGACCTGAGAAAGCGGATCTCCGCCGAGCTTCACGACGACATCGGGCAGGGGCTCGCCGCGCTGGGACTGAACCTGGGTAATATCGGCAACAACCTGCCGGAAGGTGCCGGGAACGACCTACGGTTGCGGGTCGAAGAGAGCCAGACCTTGACCAAGGAAGTCATCCGTACCCTGCGCCATTTGATGGGCGAACTGCGCCCCTTGCTGCTGGATGATTTCGGGTTGGCGGAGGCCGTCCGCCTGCAAGCGGGCCTGTTCGAGAACCGGACTGGCATCGGTGTCGCGGTTCACGTCGACCCCGAATTCCCGCGGCTTGACACCAAGAAGGAAATCGTACTTTTCCGCATTTTCCAGGAGTCGCTTAATAATGTCCTGAAGCACGCAGCGGGAACCAGGGTCTCCATCCTGCTGAGCAGCGCAGGGAACTCGGTCCGGCTTTTCATAACCGACGACGGGAAGGGGTTTGAACTCAGTGGGGCCTCCTCCCAGCTAAACGGGTCCGGATGGGGGCTCACCATCATGCGCGAGAGGGCCGCCCTGGTGGGGGGCAAATTCCAGGTTGATACCGCACCCGGAGAGGGGACCACGATCAGTGTGGAAATCGCGGCGGAGTAATAACCGGTCAAATCCGGAATTTCCGCACCAGTTCCTGCAGCTCCACCGAGAGCCCCGAAAGTTCCGCTGATGCCTCGCTGATGTCCCGGGAACTCTGCTGCCCCAGCTGCACCACGCTGGAAATCTGCTGTATGTTGTCCGTGATCTCGCGTGTGGTCGCGGTCTGCTCCTCGGCGGCCGTCGCGATTTGATTGATCTGGGTGGTCACCTCGCCGATCCTGCGCTGAATCTCCTCGAGTGCGTCGCCCGATTTGGCCGCTTCGGCCGTTCCCTGCTGAACTTCCTTGACCCCTTCTCCCATGGCCTGCACTGCCTGCCGGGTCTCCGACTGGATGCTCTTTATCATCTGGCCGATCTCTTTGGTCGCCTTGGTGGTGCGGTCGGCGAGCGCGCGCACCTCATCGGCCACCACGGCAAAACCGCGTCCCTGGGTCCCGGCGCGGGCCGCCTCGATCGCGGCATTGAGCGCGAGCAGGTTGGTCTGGTCGGCGATATCCTCGATGGTCGCGACGATGGTGCCGATCTGATCTGACCTGACGCCGAGTTGTTCCACCATGGATGCCGAGTGCTGCACCTTTGCCGCAATCCGCCCCATCCCGTCCACCGTGTTCTGCACGATGACGGCGCCGCTTTGCGCGGTTTGGCTCGCCATGTTGGAATTTTCCGCCGCCAGGTGGCAGTTGTTGGCGATGTCGAGGCTGGTTGAGGCCATTTCCTCGCTGGCAGTTGCCACGGTTTCGGCCTGGCTCACGATGGCATGGGCCGAATTCACCATCTGATCGGCGCTGCCGCTCAAAAGGATGGAGGCCGCAGATATCGACTGGGAACTCTGATTAACCCGCTGCATCACCTGCCGCAGCTGCAGCACCATCTGGCGCATGGCCGCGTAAATCCCACCCTTGTCCTCTTCGAAACGGCAGGTCAGGTCCCCGTCGGCCACTTTGTCGGCGATCTCGGCCAACCGTTGCGGTTCGGTGCCGATCTGGCGCAGCAGCCGGCGCGTCACCACCAGCGACAGGGTGCTGATGAGGCCAATCGCTACCAGCATGACCGCGATGATCAGGTAGATTTGCTGCTTCAGGCGTCCCTGATGCACGGCCGCCGACTTTTGCACCAGGGAGTTGAGGTCGTCGACGTAGTTGCCCGTGCCCACCACCCAGCCAAACGGCTTGAAGAGCTGCGAGTAGCTGCGCTTGGGCTGCGGAGTCGTCTCTCCGGCCTTGGGAAACCAATAGTCGGTGAAGCCTCCGCCCGCCATCCCCGCCTTGAGGATCTCCTGGATGAAGTACTTCCCTTTGCCGTCCTGAAGATTGATGCGGCTCTTCCCTTCGGCCGGCTTGCCGAGCAGGACGACATTTACCCCGTCAGTGGTGTCGGCCCAGAAGTAGCCAGTGTTGCCGTACTTCATGCCGCGCAGCAGTTCAGCCCCGACTTTTCTGGATTCTTCCGGGGTTAGTTCTCCGCGGAGTTCTTTGTCGGAGATCTTTTGGAGCATGCTGATGGCTGACTGAACCTGGCCCTTTGCCTGATTGTCGAAATCGGAAAAGAGAGAGCTCCGGTACGATTCGAGAAAGTTGCTGTAGGAACTGGTAAACTGGCTGAGCGATATGGCACTCATGACCAATGCCAAGCCAATGCTGCTTACCAGTACCAGGCCAAGGATTTTGCTCCCAAAACCTATTTTCCCCATTGCTGACAGACCTCCCTTGCGCTGGAAAATTAAAAACACGTTGTGACCCTCTTCGGAAAATTTAACTGTAACTGAAGGCCTTTCCCTTGTTTAAAAGTGTACCGTACAGGAAAAATGCATAGTTTAATTCTTTTAATGTTATTTTTAGAAGGAAGCCAGCCAGTTTGCTACAGCGAAGTCCATTCATGGAGGTCCTGCTCGGTTTGTCGTTGTCACTTGTAACCAGATTGAAACAGTAACCCTGGCCGCAAACAGAGTATAAGAAGCTGTCAGCTTCTGTCTCAGGGAATCCTTCACCCTGCGTCCCAGAAGAAGGTGCTGCTACCTTTTCGCCTGCGCAGTCCGGGTAATCCGTCCGCTCTCTACTTGATAATGGCAAATGCGCCTTTAATCACCTGGAGATGTGTTGCACGCGTCTCAATCCTTATCCGGGCATGGCTGATCTGAAAGAACAACAGCGAGACGCAGGCAATGCGTCTCAATGACGCTGGCATATCTGAATCGTATAACGCCGAAAAGAGGACCTAGCGCCCAATTAGAGTAAGGTCCATCGGTTGAGGACTCAGGCGAATCGTGGTACTATCTTAAAACCCTACGTTTCACCCGTCTTTGCTTTCCCGTCAGCTTGGACTGGCTCAATAGCATCCTAATGGTGATTTAGACTTTTCTCTTTGTATTCAATGTGATTTTGGCACCTTTAGCCTCTGTTCTGGAAAATTCGGACAACCTCTGGAGAACTCAACGTGATAGAAACGAAACCGTCCACGCCGCAGGATGCAGCTGGCAGGGTGGAAATGCTGGCACCAACTGAAGCCGTAAGCGGCGTTGACGGAGCTTCACCCATTGATTCAGAACTTAGCGAGACGGCGCTGATGACCTATCCGTCGGTCGAGCCCGTGACAGTCCCGCCGGGTCCGGGAGAGTCGATCAGTGCCATAGCCGGCGGGCTTACTCTCGAAGTGGCATCCGCGCGGGGCAAGGCGCGCAAGATGGCAAAGCCCGGGAAAGCACTGGCTGAGGTAAAGGCTGAGAAGCGACATGCTAAAGTCAAGGCAGACAAGGAGCCGTCTGAAGTGAAGCCTGGCAAGGAGCAGCCCGCGGCAAAGTCCGAGCAGGGACTCAGTTTCGCAAAGCCCGGGAAAGCATTGGCTGCGAAAGATCCTGAGTCAGCAGAATCTGCGGTTAAGCCTGGTGCGACAAAGTCCAAGTCCAAGCCCGTGAAGGCGAAGGCCAAGGCAAAGCCGGAGAAGGAAAAAATCGGCTTCAAGCTGAAAGCGGTCAGTCGTACCGGTGCCAAGTCCGGGGCGGCCAAGGCAGACGCAGCAAAGGATGCCGCGCCTGCGTCGCTGCCGGCCCACGCCAAAAAGGCCGCGCTGAAGGGAGACCGGCTCAAGGAAGGCAAGGTCAAAGGCGCCCGGAAGCTGGCACAGAAGGGGGCGAAAGGCGGGGGACTCCAGTCCGAGAGCCCATTCGACCTCACCGACAGCCAGTGGTACCTGAACCGGGAGCTGACCTGGCTGGAGTTCAACCGCCGCGTACTGCACGAGGCGGTTGACGAGCGGACGCCGTTATTGGAGCGCTTGAAGTTCATTGCCATCGTCAGTGCCAACCTCGACGAATTCATCATGAAGCGGATCGGCGGATTAAAGCAGCAGATCGGCGCCGGCATGCACGAGCTGACGCTGGACGGGCGCACCCCGCGCCAGCAGGTCATCGAGTGCCACCTCTCGATCCGGGAGATCCATGCCCGCAAGAGTGAGGCGTTCCAGGAGGTGCGGGCCCTTTTGGAGCAGAAGGGGATCGTCATCGAGAGCTGGGACACCTTGATCCCCAAGGAAAAGAAATTCCTGCGCGAGCACTACTACACCAACATCTATCCGCTTTTGACGCCGCAATCCATCGACCCGGCGCACCCCTTTCCCTTCATCTCCAACCTCTCCCTGAACCTCCTGGTGACGCTGCGCTACCCAAGAGCCAAGGAGGTTTCCCTGGCGCGGGTCAAGGTGCCGGTCGGCCTCGGTTCACCCCGGTTCATACGCGTCGGCAAGGGGGACCATTTCATCCCGCTGGAAGACGTCATGATGAACAACCTGGACATGCTCTTTCCCGGGATGCACATCGTCGCCTGCGAGATCTTCCGGGTCACCCGCAACGCCAACACCGAGAAGGATGAGGAGCAAGCCGACGACCTGATGGCGATGATTGAAAGCGAGTTGAAGGAGCGCCGCTTTGCCCCCATCGTGCGTCTGGAAATCGGCAGCGGCATGGAACCTCTGCATCGCGGTCGGCTCGCCGCGGAGCTTGAGCTGGACGAGGAAAACGACGTCTTTGAGGAACCCGGCATGCTCGCCATGCGCGACCTCTTCGAGCTCTCGCGGCTGGACTATCCGCGCATGCACGATCCGGCTCAGCACCCGATCGATCACCCGCAGCTCCTTACCACGCGAAACATCTTTCACACCATCCGCGATGCCGGCCAGATCCTGCTGCAGCACCCCTATGTCTCCTTCTCCACCTCGATCGAGCGCTTCCTCAGGGAGGCGGCCAACGATCCCAAGGTGCGCGGCATCAAGATGACCCTGTACCGGACCTCCAGCCAGAGCCGGATCATCGAGGCCCTGCTGCAGGCGGCCCAAAACGGCAAGCAGGTGGCGGTGGTGGTGGAGTTGAAGGCGCGCTTTGACGAGGCGACCAACATACGCCTCGCCGAAGAGATGGAGGAGGCCGGGATTCATGTGACCTACGGCGTCGTGGGGTTGAAGACCCACTGCAAGGTTATCTTGGTGGTGCGCCAGGACTTCTCGGGGTTGCGGCGCTACCTGCACATCGGCACCGGCAACTACCACGCCGAGACGGCGCGGGTCTACTCCGACGTGGGGCTGCTCACCTGCGACGAGACCATCGGGCAGGACGTGACCGAGCTCTTTAACTACCTCACCACCGGTTTCATGGCCAGGCGCAACTACCGGGCCCTGGTGCCGGCCCCGAGGTTTCTGAAGAAGGCCCTGCTCGCGAAAATAGAGCGGGAAATGGCGCTGCATGCCGAGTCCGGCGGCGGCCTGATCCAGTTTAAGATGAACGCCCTGGAGGACGGCGACATTGTGAAGGCGCTCTACCGGGCCTCCATGGCCGGGGTGCGGATCGATCTCTACGTGCGCGACACCTGCCGCCTGCGCCCCGGCATTCCCGGCCTGTCGGAGCAGATCCGGGTGGTCAGCATCGTGGGGCGCTTCCTGGAGCATGCCCGCATCTACTATTTCAGAAACGGAGGCGCCGGGGAGTACTTCATCTCTTCCGCGGACGCCATGAAGCGCAACCTCGAGGCGCGGGTGGAGATCCTTTGCCCGGTGAGCGCACCGGAACTGACCCGGGAACTGCGGCAGGTCTTCGACACCTACGAAGCCGACCATCGCAGCGCCTGGGACATGCAGCCCGATGGCAGCTATCTGCAGCGCCGGCCTGCCGAAGGAGAGAGCGGGGCGGGGACCCATCAGATGCTGATCGCCCTGGCGGAGCGGCGTCTCAAGGAATCCCTCAAAGAGAAGAAGAAGCTGCCGCAGCGCTAATGGCGAGACTTTTAAGGACTAAGGGCGCTTAATTTCCCTGCGGCGCATTTAAGTACTGGAGCAACACAGGTCGCTTGTTAAATGAGCGCCACGGCGACGTGATGCGCGGCCCCCCTCAGCATCTCTTCTTCACCTCCTCGCTACGTTAATGGATTATAGTCGCGGCTCTCTCAAGATTCTCACCTCCTCGCCGATACTTTTGACAAGGGTGAGTAGAACCCTTGTATTGGAACCTGCTGGGGAGGGAGTACCGGGATGGGAATCAAGCGTTACAGGGATTGGAGCATACAGAGCAAGGTGATGATGATTCCGCTGGTGGCGCTGGTCGCCACCATGATTGGGATTCAGTGCCTCGTCATACCTTTTTTGGGTAACAGGATCACGGAGAGCCGAAAGGCCGCCACCAGGAAGACCGTCGAGGTGGCCTACGGCTTTATCGCCGGCTACGACCGGGAGGTGAAGTCGGGGCGCATGCCGCTGGCGATGGCGCAGGCAGCCGCTGTTGACGCCATCAAAAGCCTGCGCTACGGCGGCAAGGAGTACTTCTGGGTCAACGACCTCACCCCGAGGATGGTGGTGCATCCGACCAAGCCGGAACTCGACGGCAAGGACCTCACTGACAATAAGGACCCCAACGACAAGCGGCTCTTTGTCGAGTTCGTGAAGATCTGCAAGGAGAAAGGTGCGGGCTTTGTCGACTACCTCTGGCCCAAGCCGGAAGGGGAGCGGCCGCTCCCCAAGATATCCTTCGTGAAGCTGTACGCCCCCTGGGGCTGGGTGATCGGAAGCGGGGTCTACCTGGAGGACATCAGGGAGGAAACGGCGCTGCTCCAGTGGTGGATTTATGGTGCCACGCTGCTGGCCTCACTGCTTATGACGGCGTTTTCCGCCTCGGTCGGCCTGGGTATTACCCGGCCGTTGGGGGCCGTCATCCGGCAACTGCAGGAGATGACGGCCGGCAACGCCGACCTGACCCAGCGTATCGCCATCACCCGGCACGACGAATCGGGGCGGCTGGGCGAGGCTTTCAACGGTTTTCTGGAAAACCTCCAGGGTGTCATCAGCCGGGTCCGGAAATGCTCTACCAATGTCGCCCAGGCCGCTTACGACATCCGGGTCCGCGCCGACGAGATGACCCGAGGGGCGCAAAATGTCGCATCCGAGGCCGCCACCGTGGCAACCGCAGGCGAGGAGATGGCGGCGACCGCGCATGTCATCTCCAACAACTGCCTGATGGCGGTGGATTCGTCAAAGACCACGCGCACCTTCGCCAAGGAAGGTGGCAGCGTTGTGCAAACGACCATCGCGGTGATGAACCAGATCGCCCGGCAGGTGGACGCCTCGGCGACCACGGTCACCGTCCTGGGCGAGCGCTCGGACCAGATCGGCGCCATCATCGGGACCATTGAGGATATCGCCGACCAGACCAACCTGCTCGCCCTGAACGCCGCCATCGAGGCGGCCCGCGCTGGCGACCAGGGGCGCGGCTTTGCGGTCGTGGCAGATGAGGTTCGCTCGCTTGCCGAGCGCACCACCAAGGCGACCAAAGAGATCACCGGGATGATCAAGTCGATCCAGCAGGAGACCCAGGGGGCGGTGCACGCCATGAACCGGGGGGTAGCCGGCGTGAAGCAGGGGACCGAGGAGGCGGCGCGCTCTGGGGAATCGCTTGGTCAGATACTGGCTCAGGTCGACCAGGTGACCGAGCAGATCAATCAAATCGCCATGGCGGCCGGTGAGCAGACTGCAACCACCGCCGAGATCAGCTCCAACATCGACAGAATCACGGAGCTTGCCGGCAACGAATGCCTGCAGGCGAACGGGCTGGCAAGCGCAGCTACCGAACTGAACCGGTTGGCGGAGGAGATGATCAGCTCGGTGAACCACTTCCAGACCATCATTAAGTGGAATGACTGGATGACGGTCGAGGTGACCCAGTTTGACTCGGCGCACAAAAAGTTGATCGGCATGATCGGCCAGCTCAACGTGGCCTTCACGCGCGGCGAAGGCGAAAGGGGAATCATCGAGATCCTTTCCGGACTTGCCACTTATTGTGTGGAACATTTTGCCAGTGAGGAGTGTTTGATGCGGGAGCAAAACTATCCCGGCTATCAGCGGCACAAGAAGATTCACGACGCCTTCGTGCAAAAGGTGCAGGAGACCATCGTCGATTTCGAGCAGCACCGGGTGTCGCCCGCGACCATCATGGACCTGTTGAGCGAGTGGCTCATGGGGCATATTCTGAAGGTGGATAAGGAGTACAGCGAGTTCTTCAAGAAAAAGGGGATTCGCTGAAAAAGTTGGGTGCTGCGGTGAAAGGCCTGCACAGAGAAATCTGGCAGGCCTTTCTCGTATCAGTGTGGTCTTTCCCAAACCTGCCCCGCCAGTCAGCAGAATGTCTGTTCAGCTTAGGTACACAGCCTCCCCCTCCAAACGACCCGCACTGCACAGCATGGTCAACTCTGTCGCAATATTATATTAAAATCAAATAGTTAGAAAAATCAAATGTTGGCATTAATCCTGTAAGCTGCAGAAAAGCAGCTGCGCCGGCTTGTTGGCGCAGTTCCAGTCGCCGGGGGGTAGCTTACACCCCCGGCGTTACAGACCGCAGGGAAGAGAGGTTACTGTGCTTATTTCGATTCTGGCGATTATTGTGCTGTTGGTATGCGTGGCGCGAATACTCCAACTGGAGCTGAACCGTGCCGGGCTGGTCCTTATTGCGCCCCTGCTGGCGACTGCTCTCCTGGAAGCCTGCGATCTCGGAGCGGTTAGTGGGTCTGTCTGGGCGATACCTTGGAGCTGGTGTTCGTTGTTCATCGAGGCGCTGCTTCCTTCGCTCTGGCTTCTTTGCTCTTTGACCTACGCACGGGACACGGGACCCGGCATCTTGACCAGGAACACGCAGCTCATTACTGGTCTCTCCCTGCTGCTCGTAGCAGTACCCATTATGCTCCCGAACGGAGCCCTCATCTATGCACCGGACTTCCCCGCCGAACGCATCCTGTTTCTGACCGACATCGGATATTACTACTACGTTGCCATCATGCTGCTGCTGGTGGCGGCCCTGGCCAATTTCGAGGCGACGCTGGCGCATGCCTCCCCCGACGCCTTCTGGCGCGTGAAGCTCGACATCGTGGCGCTCGGCTCGATTCTCGCCGTACTCATCTTCTATTACAGTAGCGCCCTATTGTTTCGAACCATCGAGACGAAGCTCGTGCCGCTGCGCTCCCTGCTTGTCATCGTCGCGGCCATCATGATGACTTATGCACGCATCAACTGGAGAGGTGCCGCGCGGGTAAAGGTTTCGCAGCGGGTGCAGCTCAAATCAGTCGTCATCGGCGTGGTCGCTATCTACCTGCTGTTTCTTGGCGCGGTCGGGGAGGGGATGCAGTATTTCGGCCCGCTATTTCCGCGCGTGCTGGCGCTCTTCTTTGGCTTTAGCTTCGGGATCATTTTGGTTTTGCTGATCCTTTCCGAGCGGGCCAAACGAACGGTCAAAGTGCTCCTGCACAAGAACTTTGGCCAGAGTAAGTACGACTACCGCTTCCAGTGGCTGAGTCTCCCCCAGAGGCTTGACAGCTTCGAGTCGGGCGAGGACCTGCTCAAGAGGGTCCTCGGCGCCTACTGCGACATCTTCGGCGTGATAGGGGCGGCACTTTTCCTGTACCAGGACGGGCGGGACTTCTACTGCGCCACTGCAATTCGGGAGATGGAGCAGATGCAGGAAACCATCTCCCGGGAAAACTCCCTGATCCGATTCCTGGAACAAAAAGGCTGGGTATTCTGTTGCACTGGCGAGAGCTCTCCCATCCACACCGATAACGGGGATTTATTCGCCAGGCACAGGGTTTCCTTTGTCATTCCGCTTTTCCAGTCAAGTAAACTTACCGGCTTCATTGCCCTGGGAGAGCAGTTGGTTCGCTATGAAAGGTACGGCTATGAGGACTACGACCTGATGAAGACAATCGCCAGCCAGGCGGCCATTGCCATTCAGGAGCAGCGTCTTTCCGAAGAACTGATGCAGGCTCGCTCCATGGAGGCAGTCGGGAACCTGGCTACTTTCATCGCGCACGATCTGAAGAACCTGGTGGCGGCTGTCTCGTTGGTTGTCGAGAATGCAGGGGAACATCTGGCCAACCCGGAGTTCCAGCAGGACATGTTGGGCACGCTGAGAAATACCACGGAGAAAATGCTCTGCCTGATCGGGCGTCTCAAGAATCTAGGAGAGAGTCAGCTCTTTTTGCTGCACCCAACCGACCTGCTTTCACTGGTAACCAAAATCGCCCAGTTAGTGGGTAATACCGATGTCGTGCGGGGGACTCCGGAGGTGGCTCTAGTCTCCGAGCCCGAACTGCAGAAGGTCCTTTTGAATCTATTCCTGAACGGGATCGATGCCTCTCAGGGGGAGGGGGTTCTTGCCGAAGTCGGTGCTGATGGGGCGCCCTACATCCGGATCACGGATCGCGGTTGCGGCATGTCTGCCCCATTTATCCGGCAGGACCTGTTTAATCCGTTTTGCTCCACCAAGCAGCAGGGACTCGGAATCGGGCTCTACCAGTGCCGCCAGATTGTCGGGGCCCACGGGGGAAGGATTGAAGTCGTCAGCAAGGAGGGGGTGGGAACCGTCTTCACCGTGTGGCTGCAGGCGCCTGCGGCTGCGGGAAGCGAAGTTGTTGCAGGGGAAAAGGGAGGGGAAACGCATGGAAAAGCTACTGATCGTAGATGACAACCAGGATATTCGCCAGCAACTGCGCTGGGGGCTGGGAAAAGATTTTCAGGTGCTGTTGGCCTCGGACGGGCGCGAAGCCCTGGCGGCTTTCAGGCGGGAGCATCCCCGCGTGGTACTGCTGGACCTCGGTTTGCCCCCCTGTTCGGATAGCCCGGTGGAGGGGTTCCGCTGTCTGGAGGAGATGCTTGGGATCAACTCGCAGGCCAAGATCATCATTCTGACCGGCAACAATGAACGGGAGCATGCCGTTAGGGCGATGCGGACTGGGGCCTTCGATTTCTATACCAAGCCACCGGTGCTGAACGAACTGAAGGTAATCATCGGACGTGCCTTCCACCTAGCCGCCATCGAGGAGCAAAACTCCCCCCGGGCCGCCGACCAAAGCGAGCAGTGGGGAATGGTCGGCAGCTGCCCCGAGATGCAGGCGATTTTCAGTACCATCCGCAAGGTGGCCGCTTCCAATGCGCCGATCCTGATTACCGGTGAAAACGGCACCGGAAAGGGACTGGTGGCCAGCGCGATACACAAGGCGAGCTTGAGAAGCAAGGGCCCGTTCATAACCATTAACTGCGGCGCGATCCCCGAGAACCTGCTGGAGTCTGAGCTGTTCGGGCATGAAAAGGGTGCCTTCACCGGGGCTTGCGTCGCGGCACCGGGGAGGCTTAGCTACGCCCACGGGGGGACCGTGCTCCTTGACGAGATCGGTGAACTCTCGTTGAACATGCAGGTGAAATTCCTGCGCTTTCTGCAGGAGGGGACCATCCAGAGGGTCGGCGGGAGGGAGGAAACCATAGACTCCAGGACGATCTGCGCGACTAATAGGGACATCGTGCGGGCTCTCATTGACGGCCGTTTCCGAGAGGACCTTTACTACAGGATCAGCGTCATCACCATCAAGCTTCCGCCGCTTCGCGAGCGTGGCGATGACGTACTCGTCATCGCAGAAAATTTCCTGCAGCGCTGTGCCAGGGAAAACAGTAAAAAAGGACTACGCTTCTCTCCGGCGGGGATCGATTTTTTGAAAGAACATGTCTGGCCCGGCAACGTACGGGAACTGCACAACCGGGTGCAGCGTGCGGCGATTATTTGCGAGGGGACCCTGGTCGGGCCGGAAGACCTGGGGTGCGATAGCGAGACCCTGCTCAAACCGGAGCCCGAAGCAACTCTTTACACCTTGCCTGAGGCGAGAGAGATGCTGGAGCGCAAGATGATCCTGGCGGCCATTGAGCGGGAATCAGGGAACATCCTGAAGGCCGCCGAGTCCCTCGGGGTCACCAGGCCGACACTTTACAGCCTCATGAAGGAATTGTCACTTGCCAACAGGGCCGGGGAATGAGGGTTCTCCTGCTCAAAAACTCCCGTAATGCTGGCTTAACCCCAAGTCGAAAGACTAACTGGCGAACCGTGTTGTTACGACGCATATGGCGCAGAGAACTGTTAACGCCTCAGATCATGAATCTAAAAACATGATCTGTAAAATATCTTGACACTAATTCTGAAAATTTTACAAAGAATAAATCTAGTAAGGACGCGCCATGTGTATTTTGGTAACTCAACTTTCGCAGTTGGAAAAAATGTGTAACATACTGTATTTATAAATAGAATAGCGTCGCAATCTGTATTAAAATGGCTTTGCTCCCCAGCAAATA
>JGI24143J45723_1000573_pt1 | contig 18778 bp, 11 predicted proteins | sample BarGraIncu00432A_FD_45723 | JGI IMG/M metagenome (IMG submission 45723) | reverse complement strand
GGAAAGGCAACATTTATTGCAAAAGATGATAGTGGTCGTGTTGCTGCTGCATTGCTATTAGGTAAGGGAGAACATAATAAAGACTATGATGTGACAGGTAAACTAGTTAGTCAACATGAAATTTGTGATATGATTAGTAAATTATCTGGTATTGATTATGAATATATAACGCTTAATGAAGAAGAATATTATGATTATTTAGATTCAATATATATTCCTCGTACTTCACATGGAAATTATTCAAAATCATCTGTACCATGGTGTGCTAATGATATGGTAACAAATGAATCGGGTATTAGAGATGGTTTAATGGCAGATGAAACGGATACTGTTGAAAAATTAACTGGCAGAAAGCCAGTAGATCCTAAAGATTTATTTGAAAAGTATAGTTTTGTATGGAAGGAAAAAATAACTACTTATTGGGATTTAGGTAAAGTTCAATAATCTAAAGTAAGTGAAAAGGTAAGAATTATCCTAAAAAATTGTAATAAATTTTGGTCTAGGGTACTGTTAAATTGTATTAAAATATTTAGCCTAATCATCTCATATATATAGCAAAAACTGTATTGGAATTTTCCAATACAGTTTTTGTTTTTTGTTGAGGTCAAAAAAAATATATAAATTGGTAATGTAATTAATGATTTCTGTTTTATGGAAGATATCACTTCTATTTTATTGTAAATATGCAACTATTAATTTTAAGAATTTTAAATGTTTTAAAAATCAGACTACTTTGGATATGACGGCAACTTCAATTACAGAACATCCATACAATCTCATTGATGTTAATGATGTTGAAAAATATATTAAAGTTGCTGCAATATATGGTGCCAATGCTAGTGGTAAAAGTTCTGTAATTCAAGCTTTTAATTTTATGGCACTTTGGATAAGTGAATCTTTTAGAACTGCAACAAAGACAGATATTATTCCTCTAAAAAGGTTTGCTTTAGATACTAAGAGTAAGAATGAGCCCTCAGAGTTTGAAGTATTTTTTAAATTTAAGAATCAAGAGTATCAATACGGGTTCACTTTAGATAACAATAAAATCCATGAAGAATGGCTGTATATAAAAAAAGGTAATAGTAAAGATAAATATATTCCTCTGTTTGAAAGACGCGGTGCAGATATTGAATGTGATTCTAAACTGTTAAAAGGTGCAAATAATTTTATTCCTATGTTAGAGGATAAAACGTTATTTCTATCTATAATATCTAATGCTAAGATTCCTTATTCTAAAGATGTTGTTGAATGGTTTATTATCACTATAGTCATAGATTATGGCGATATACAGTTTGAAACTATGCTTACAAAAATGCACTCACCCTTAATTGAAAGTGAAACATACCAAAAGGATTTAGTAATTTTTTTAAGGGCTATAGATATTAGTATTGAAGGTATTATTGTCGAAAAAGATAAAGATGAAAGTGCAAATGGTTTTAAATATAAGATATATACAAAACATTTAATGGAAGATGGTAAAAAATATTATAAAATGCCTCTTTCTGAAGAATCCAGTGGAACTCAAAAGATGTTTGTACTTTTTGCTTACTTACAAAATGCTTTTAAAAAAGGTCTACCGATATTCATTGATGAACTTGACTCGAAACTTCATCCACTACTTTTAAGATATATTTTAACTATGTTTCATAATGAAACTATTAATAAAAATGGTGCTCAGCTTATATATGCTACTCATGATAATTATACTTTAAGTAAGGATATATTTAGACGAGACCAGATATGGTTTGTTGAAAAGGATAAGAATGCAGTTTCTGAATTGTATTCTTTAGCTGAATATAAATTAGATGATGATAAAAAGGTTAGGAAAGATGCTTCCTATAACAAAGATTACCTTTTAGGGAAGTATGGAGCTGTTCCTATATTAAGAGGCTATGATATGTGGAGGCCAGAAGATGACTAAATTAAATAGAGGTGGACACAAACGCCAAAGAAAAGAAGCTATAAAAAAGCGTAGTTTAGGGACTTATAGTGAAGTTTGGGTTGTTTTGATAAGGATGAAAATGAAGATTTTGATGTAGTTATACAAAGAAGTAAGTCTTTAATTTATGATTATGAAAAAGATGGAAACTTTTGTCCATCTAAAATGAATCCTTGTACTACAATTCAAGAACTGGTGGAAAAATTAATCAAATATACAAAAGCAAAGTCATAAAATTATCTTGAGAGAAATAATATATACTAATGAGGCGTCTATACAATGAAGAATATTAGGACTAGATTAGAAATATGTAATTATAATATTTGGTGGTAAGCATTTTACCGCGACTTAGGATGATATAGGGCAACCACAGCGGTGAACCGAGTCTGGGAAAGCTTTGACCCAGAAACGGAAAATATGAAGCTACCAAAACTTAAACCAGGCCAATAGGGGTTAAGTATAGGGAATTTTAAAGTATTGGCTGCACTGGTCGAAAAATGCCTAGGTGTTATGGCTTTCGGACAGGGGTTCGACACCCCTCGCCTCCACCATACATAAAGTAAAAACAAGAGCTGTATTGGAAAACTCCAATACAGCTCTTGTTTTTTTGAAATAAAGTTATAAATCTGCAACAACATACTAATCTACAGTATACCTGTTTTTAGCATACTGACTTGGAGACATACCAGTATGTTTTTTAAATAGTTTGCTGAAATAATATTGATCGTTAACTCCTACAAGATATCCGATTTCTGAAAAGCTTATAGAAGTGGAGCAGATCAATTCTTTTGCTTTTGATATTCTCAGATGTGTTATGTAATTCATTATTGTATAACCAAACGTTCTTTTAAATACGCGGTTTAGGTAATCGTAATTAGATTCAAATAAGTTTTCAATTCCTTCGCAGGTTATATTTTCAGAATAATGTGTGTTAATGTGATCTATTAATTCATGAATCCTTAAAAAAGATTTAGAAAAGTGGGGGTTGGATTCTTGAAGGATATTTGTCGCATAAATACGGCTCATTTTTATAATTAACTCAAGAAATCTTAGAGAAGTAATTGCTTTATAGTTCTCATATTTTTGCTGAAAGTCATAGTTAGCTTCAATAAGTATGGATAATAGCTCATTTTCAGCTTCAAAATCATAGTGCTTAGGTAGATAAATGATAGGGTCATAGGGAAGCTTATTTAAATAATTATTCTCTGAAAGGGAGAGTGCTCTCTTTCTATTCATCTCCGCCGCAATCTCGTTAAGAGATTTATCAGTAGGATTTATAAAGCCTGGCATATTAAAATGTATATAATAATAGTTGCAGCAGGATTCTTTGAATCCGGTGTGAATTATATTTGGTTCCAAAATTAAAGAATCACCTTTTTTAAGAGAATAATAATTGGTGTCTTCATTAATATATAGTTCTCCTTTTTCAACTATATACATAATATATTCATCAATTGTTCTGGTAAAATGCTTCCAGGGTGTAGTGTATTTAACATGCCCTATTAGCCTTACGTTGGGAAGCATAGCTATATTAATAGTAAAGATTTTCATGATAATTCACCCCTTTAGACGTAACATAAGTTATTTTAATATGAAAACTGCAAGGACACACATCAAAGCTTACTCATATCCTCGAAGTCGGTATATTACAAAAGAAATATGTTTATTACATTTAAATATATTTTACTACATGCTAAAATAAAGTCAACAAATAAAAATAAAGGATGGTGAAATACAGTGATTGTAACCGTTTAATCAATAGCTAACAATGACTAGAAAGTTGGACAAAAGTACAGCTCTAGGTTTTAATTGATAGTCTGTAAATATAAAAATTATTAAAGGATGTGAAATTGTGTATAAAAGTAATATAAACAAGCTATTACCGATATTACTCTACATGCTATTTGCAATCACGATTATCGGAATCTTTACAGAAAAAAATGTTTATGCAGCTAATACATTTGTAAACAAAGTTTACGTGGATAAAGCAATATTTAATCCTAATGACAGTATAACTATTTCAACAGATTTGACAAATTCAAGCGGAAGCGCTTGGACAGGCACTTTATATATGGTTATCACTCATAATGAAACTCAAATATATACAGCTAATCAAGCTGTAACATTGAGTATTGGCCAAAATAGTACAAAGACTTTTCAATGGGCAGCTCCAGGAACAGACTTTCAAGGCTATATGATAAAAGTGTATACAACTAGCAATGACTATAAAACAGGAGCTATAGATGTATCCAGTAATTGGTCAAAGTATCCTAGGTATGGATATATACCAAATTTCGATAGTACTATTTCGCAAGCTACTATTACAAACCAAATAAATAGCTTGACACAGGATTATAATATAAATGCATTTCAGTTTTATGATTGGATGTGGAGACATGAGGTACCTATTTCAAGATCGGACGGAATTCATGTGGATTCAAGTTGGACGGATCTATTTAATAGAAACATTACGTGGAGTACAATACAAAATTACATAAACACCGTTCATAGTACGAATAGCAAAGCAATGGCATACATGATGTCTTATGCAACTAGAGAAGGTTATACAAGCTATGGAGTAGACCCTTCATGGGGAATATTTCAGGATACACTCCATCAAAGTCAAGTAAATGTTAATTTTAACAACGGTAAATATTTATGGCTTTTTGCACCAACAAATGTAAATTGGCAAAATTATATTTCTAACGCATATAAAGATGCTATAAATACTGCTGGATTTGATGGTATACAAATGGATCAGATGGGTGAACGTAGCACACTTTATAACTATGCTGGAAGTAGCTATGATCTTGGGAATTCATTTTCTAGCTTGATAAATGCAGCTAAGAGTCAATTACAAAGTAATAATCCGAACAAAAGCTATTTGGATTTTAATATTGTTGATGGTACTGTAAATGGATGGGCATTAAACGACGTAAGTAAAAATTCTAATACAGATTTTAATTTTAGTGAGATATGGTGGAAATCAAATAATTACAATGACATAAGAAACTATATTGAACAGTTAAAAAATAACAGTAATAAAAAAGCAACAGTTTTGGCAGCCTACATGAACTACAATGAAAATTTAGGACCACGGTATGAAGCTGAAAATGCAACTTTTAGTGGACCGGACATAATAGCAAATCATCTAGGCTATAGCGGTATTGGATTTTTAGAAAACTTTGCACTTCAAGGAAATTATGTACAGTTTAATGTGAATGCAAGTGAATCTATGACCTATCCTCTTGTTTTTCAATACGGTGATAATTCGGATAATGCAACAAGAACAATATATGTTGATGGAGTTAAAATAGGACAAGTACAATTTCACCCACAAGGTACATGGGATAAATTCGTATATGATGCCAATATAAACACATATTTAACAGCAGGAAATCATACAATCAAGGTTTCCTATGATGCTGGAGATACAGGAGCTATTAATTTGGATTGTTTAAGTCTTGGAGAATTTAATGAGAATTCAATAAGATTAGCAGATGCAGCTTTCCAGGCTAGTGGGGCCACTCATATTGAACTTGGTGCTGGACTTGATAATGTCGCCATGTTGCCACATGAATATTATCCTAATACAAGCAAGGCAATGACAGGTTCATTACAGAATGCAATGAAACAAAATAATAAATTTATTACAACATATGAGAATTTATTGTTTGACACAAATATAAATTATGGAGATCAAGGAAATCAATATATAAATATCAATGGTGAAGCCATTTCTGGAAACGGCACTAATGGAACCATATGGCATATGACAAGAATGACTCCTAATTATGATATTTTGCATTTGATTAATTTGACAAATGAGTCAGATACACAATGGAGAAATAGTACAAATAGTCCAACTATTAAAACAAATTTAGCTGTTAAATATTATTTGTCAGCAGATGCAAATGTTTCTGGAGTATGCATAGCTTCACCAGACATAAATGAGGGAACAAGTCAACAATTAACATTTACATCAGGCACCAATGCTGTAGGAAACTATATTTCTTTTACAGTCCCAACACTAAATTACTGGGATATGATTTATATAAATAGAACAATTACAACTCCAGTAAATAATCAATATGAAGCAGAGAAGGCAATAAAGACAAATGTAACTACCAATACAAATCATGTAGGATATACAGGATCGGGATTTGTGGATGGATTTACACAAGTAGGTTCTGAAGTTACATTCCAGGTTAATGTAGCAACTGCAGGGAATCATAGTTTGGATTTTAAATATGCAAATAATACTGGAGCTACATCAACTAGACACATTTATATTGATGGAGCATTTGCAGGAACATTAAGTATGCCTAATCTTGCTAACTGGGATACATGGGGTACAGCCTCTTTATCAAGCAATCTAACGCAGGGAATTCACACAATTTGTATTAATTATGACTCAACAGATAACTACGGTATTAATCTTGATAATTTAATTGTTAAGTAATTTTAAAAAAAATTATATCAATATAATGGAGGTTAAATAATGAAAAAATATAATATTAAAAAAATTTCAACGGCATTGGCTTTGGTATTTATAATTAGTATTTTTACTAATTTTAATTTTCCGATAAAATCACAAGCACAATCTTATTCACAAACAACATATGAAGCAGAAAATGCAACACTCAATAATGTAACTACCAATACAAGTCATCCTGGTTATACAGGTACAGGCTTTGATGATGGCTTTGGTGAAGTAGGAGACTATGTACAATTTTCTGTTTCAGTTGCTACTGCTCAAGATTACACATTAAGATTAAGATATGCTAATTTTACTGGAAGCACAAATATTAGAGAGATATATGTTGATGGAACATTTGTTAGCAACTCTTATTTTGCAGATGGTGGAAGCTGGGATATTTGGAAAACTACTGATGTTGGTGTTAATTTAACAGCTGGTACTCACACAATAAAAGTAGCTGTTAACAATATCATAGATGGATTTATTAACCTTGATAATCTTCTTATTACTCCTAAAAATGTGTCAGTTAGAAGCTTTTATATGTCCAACTGGAATAATACAATGGGAGTTTGGCAAGCAAGCAAATTAAGCGATAATGATACTTTAAGCACTAAGGGGCCAAGATTAGCTGAATTAAGATATTCTGGAAATTGGAACACAAACCAATTACAGGACTATACCGGCTTCTTTAGAGATGAGACTAATAGTGTAAAATATGATCAAGTCCATAACTTTGATTCAGAAGGATATTATGATGAAAGTGGAGTTTTGCATACCAACTATTTACAGTATAACAATAGTAATTTACCTAACATGGAAATATCTAAAGACTATGTTATGGTACCAAATCAAAATTTCATGGTAGCAAGATATACTTTAAAAAATACAGGAAGTACAAACCTTACTTACAATATATTGGATATGGCACATCCTAATAATACAACAGCAAATAATATTACAGCAAATTATGACGCTACAAGAAGTGCTGCAATAGTAGATATGAGTGCTTCTGGTCAACCATATATGGCTTTAGGTGCATTTGCTGCTCAAACATCTTATCAAGTAGCAAATGATTCTGATACAAGTACTACAAGCCCAACATGTTCGCCTTGGTCTACATTTGATAATGATGGTACTTTAAAGAAAAATTCTAGCGTAACAACGCAAAATCCTTCTGTGGCATTTGCTCAGAGGGTAACTGTTGCAGGAAATAGCTCACAATATGTTTATTTTTATCTAGCGTTAGGCTCAAGCTTAAGTAATGTTCAAAGTATTTGCGATACTGCAAGAGCTCAATCAGGGAGTTATTGGTTTACAAATACATCAACAAGTTATTCAAATTGGTTTAGCGGAAAAACAATACCTATATTTGCTGATACTGATTTGACATCTGTATATAAGAGAAATCTTGTTATGATAAAAAATTGTATAAGACCAGGTGCTACCTCTAATGATGGAGCATTACCAGCTACTACAAATCCACTTTCATACAGCTCTAAAGTTTGGGCAAGAGATTCAGCAGTGACGGCTTTAGCACTGGATGCAGCAGGCTTCACTACAGAAGCAGAAAACTATTGGAAGTGGTTGGCTGCTAGGCAAAGTGCAGACGGATCATTCCATACCTGTTTTTATTTATGGGATAATACAAATGCAAATTTTGTGGAGCCAGAAAATGATTCAATAGGTTTCTTCTTAATGGGTGCCTATAAACATTATAAAGCTACAGGGAATAAAGCCTTTCTAGACAGTATTTATATTGCTGTCAAGAATTCAGCTAATTATTTAGTCAATAATTCAGACCCTACTACTGGTTTTGGACCGGCTGATAAAAGTATTTGGGAAGAAGGAAGCTCACCTGAATATTACACTTATACACAAGCTGCTTATGCTATGGGCTTAAAATCTGCTGCATTAATTTCGAGCGTTGAAGGTGATACTAATTTAGCAGACAATTATAATGGCGCAGGAAGTACTATGCTAACTGCCATTAATAGAGATGACACAGCAAGTCCTAAAGGTTTATGGAATGTAGCCGGTGGTTATTATGATAGATGTATAAATACAGATAATACTGTAAATAGCGTGGAAGATACCTCTACTAATATATTATTTGCACTTGGTGTAATTGATGTAAATTCTTCAAGAGCAATTAGCCATGTTAATAAAATAGAAGCTGATTTATCAGCAGATACTTATGGATTACCTAGGTATGCGAATGATACATTCTACTACTCATCGCAATGGAGTCCATCTGGAAACGAAGCATTAGAGGCTTCACCATCATGGCCCCAAATGACTATGTGGGATTCTGTGTATCAGACATATTCAGGCAATACTACAAAAGCGTATAATATGCTTGAATGGTTTAAGCATAGGACCGGTACAGGATTTATGGTAACTGGAGAGGCAGTAAGTAATGTTACTGAAGCACCACTTGTAAGCACGGCATCGGAACCTGTTACGGCAGCGTCCTTTGTACTGGCAAGTTTAGCTTATGCAAATAATTATGATATGAGAACATACCCATCAGAAAATAATGCAAAGTGTTCTAAAACCATTAATGTTACAAATGGAGCCAGCGGTGATTGGAGCCAATATCAATATGTTCCTTACTATGTAGACTCATCTAATGATGCAGTAGTTCAAGATAGTCAGACAGATATAAAAAAGGTTTATATTAGTAATGACGCAAATAACATTTACATTAGGATAAATAATGTGGCTGGAAATCTATCTTCATCGACATCTACTAACAATTTCCAGATGACTGCTTATACTGAAGATTTTAGCAAGACTGCAGCAACAACTACAAATTCTCAATATGGAACTGCACTCGGTAGAAACATGGCGTATATGTTTACTAGAAAAAATACTGATACAGGATATAGTGAATACTCGGCAATAGGTGGTAATTGGGCATTAAATAAAACAATAACTTCAGTAATAGCACCACAGTGGGATCCGAATTCTGGAGGTATCGAAATGGTCATTCCGCGATCAGAAATAGGTTCCCCTGCAAATGGTGCATGGGGACACATAACAGTGGTTTTAGGCAAATATATAAATGCAAGTTGGAAAGATCAAGATGTCCTTAATCTAAATTATAATCTAAGTGGCAGTAGTGATTCCTGGTTATATGGGAATTTTCAGTAAAAAAGTATATAGAATTTAAGTAAATAATTAGAAAAGGATAGGTAGAAATTATACAAAAAAAGTGAGTTTAGTCCATTTACTATAAATATGATATAAATTATAATAAACAAAAGGAGTAACGGTTGGAATATGAAAAGGTTTAAATAAAAATTAAATTTATAAGAGGGGGAAATATTATGAAAAACAAGAAACTATTAACATGTGTGGTTTCAGCGTTGATGACCGCATCAATGCTTGCAGGTTGTGGAAGCAAAGCACCTACTTCTAGTTCAACTACTAATAAACAAGAAAAGGTAAACCTAGTGTTTTGGAATGCTTATAGTGAATCTGAAAATAAGGTTATGAAAGAAAAGGTAATACCAAAATTTGAAGCTGATCATCCTAATATTAAAGTAAAATCTGTTCAAATGCCTAATGATGGATTAAAACAACAAGTAATTCAGGCTATTTCAGGAAATAGTTCGCCTGACCTTATGAGAATGGACATTATATGGACACCAGAATTTGCTAAAATGGGAGCATTAACTGATATTACTGGATTAGATGGATTTAGTGCTTTAAAAGATGGATTCTTTCAAGGACCACTACAGACAAATTTCCTTGAAGGAAAATATTATGGAATGCCACTTGATACCAATACAAAATCTGGAATATATAGCAAGAAAGTATTAGCCCAAGTTGGACTCACTGAACCACCAAAAACTTACGAGGAACTTTTAAGTGTTGCAGGTAAGCTTAATAAAGATCAGTATCTAATCGGTTGTGATGGCGCAAGTCCATGGTCTTTAAATCCGTACTTTTTATCTTTTGGTGGTAAGATTACTGACGAAAAAAATACTGTAGCAACTGGTTATTTAAATAGCCAAGCAAGTATTGATGCTTTAACTAAGTTAGTTGGCCTATATGATAAGAAGATACTTGGACCTTGTCTATTAGGTGGGAAACCAGACAAATGGGGTGGTGTAACCACTGATAAGTATTTAATGATTGATGATGGACCTTGGTTCTTCACTGGAGAAAAACCAGAACAAACAGCTACTGTAGTTTCTGCTACATTACCTACTGGGGTAGCAGGCTCAATATCTGTTGTTGGTGGAGAAAATGTTGTAATGTTTAAAAACGCTAAACACCCTAAAGAAACTTGGGAATTTGCAAAGTTCCTTGTATCTGATTTTTCTCAAACGACTATGGAGGTAGAAGCAGCTAATATACCTACAGTTCAAGCTGTTGCTAATTCACCAGCAGTGCTTGCAGTGCCAAATGTTAAAACTTATATTGAACAATTAAAGACTGCATCGCCTAGAACACCAAGTGCAAATTGGGAAAAGATTAATGATAAGATTAGTATAGAGTGGGAAAGTGCATTTAGACATAAGAAAACACCTATTCAAGCTTTAAACGATGCATGCAAAGCAGTAGATCCATTATTACAATAAATATTGTTCTGCAAAGAGGGTTAAGGCGAATTGTTTGCCAAAACCCTCTATTCATTAAAGGGGGATTGAAATGACTGAAGTTAATAGGAATAAAGTTAAAAAGAAAAGCATTAAGAAAAGATTAAATAAAGGAACAAAGCAGTGGTTAGAGGTACTCCCTTTTATTGGAATTGGGATAATTTTATTCTCAGTATTGGTTTTATTTCCTCAAATAAAAAATTTATATATGGCTATAACAGATTATAGTATAATGCCTGGACATGTAAATACCTTTGTAGGTCTTATCAATTTCAAAAAGGCATTATTTGGATTTTCAGTTCCAGGAAGTGATAGCTATTTTTTTTGGATCGCTTTTAGAAATAATATTTTAGCAATTCTAGTAACAGTTCCAGGTCAATTGGTTTTGGGATTATTAGTGGCAGTGTTAATAAATGGAGTTAAATACGGAAAAAATATTTATAAAGTTCTTTTTTACCTTGCAGTAATCTGTGATTGGGTAGTAGTTTCAAATATATTTAACTATATATTCCAATCGGATAAGGCAGGACTTGTTAACTATTTACTAATTAAAGCACATCTTATAAGTGCACCCATAGCTTGGCTTCAGAATGCTTGGACAGCAAATGCAGTTATTTGGATTTTTTGTATATGGAAGGGCGTAGGCTGGGTTATGCTTATATACACAGCAGCACTTCAAGGAATTTCAAAGGATTTGTACGAAGCAGCACAGATTGATGGAGCAAATGTTTTTCAACAGTTTTTTCGTATAACTTTACCTTCTCTTAAAAATACCACATTTTTTCTAATAATTAACCTTACTATTGGTGCCATGGGCATCTTTATACAGGTATTTTTGTTAACACAAGGAGGCCCAATTGGAACAACCGACGTATTAATAAATTATAGCTATACCCGTGCTTTTAAATATTTTGAATTTGGGTATGGTGCTGCAGTAAGCATTTTGACTGGTTTATTTGTATTTAGTTTATCTATGACTTGTAAAAAATATATGAGATATGGCCAAGAAAATTAAGGAGGGATTATTGAAATGAAAATTAAAAAAGGTAAAACAATAAATCAGTTAATATTACATGTAGTTTTGATAGTCTTAGTAATAGTGGCAGTGGTACCAATGCTCTCAATGGTTACAAATTCATTAATAGATGAGGGATTCATAATGCCTGACCCACCTAGAATTTTACCACAAGTCCCATTTTATTTTAAGAATTATACAGAGGCATGGAATGGTAGTAATTTTAAGACTTATTTTGTAAATAGTGTGATTTTAGCTACTTCAGGAACGATTATTAATATTATAGTTTCTACAATTACAGCATATGGGTTTTCAAGGTTTGAATTTCCAGGAAAAGAAAAAATCTTTAATATATTTTTATTAACCATGATGATACCTGCTATGCTTGCAATAATACCTCAATACACCATAATAAATTCTTTAGGGCTAGTAGATAGTTATTATGGTATTTTACTCTTATACGCAGCAGGTTGTGTTGCTGGAAATACATTTTTCTTTAGAGGTTTCTTTGAGAGTATACCAAAGGAATTAGAAGAATCAGTAGTAATTGATGGAGGAAATAGGTGGCATGTATTAAGAAATGTTATATTACCGCTGTCAAAGCCAGCAATTGGAACTATGACCATATTTGCATTTACAGGATATTGGGGAGATTTATTTACAATTTTAACTTTTATTAAAACAGAAGAACATAGAACTTTACCAGTAGCCTTGCAACTATTTAAAGGTCAGCATAATACAAATTATGGACTTCTTTTTGCTGCATCTATAATTGTTTTAGTGCCTACTGTTGTTATATTTATAATATTTCAAAAACAGTATATGAAGCAAGGTGCTACTGATGGGGCGGTAAAAGGGTAAGGAGATTTATGTTAAAGTGGGTGGGTATGTATTGAAAAATAAAAAAATAATTACTTTAATTGCTTCCGTAGTTTTATTAGGGGGAATATCACTTTATTTTGGAATAACAATTACAAAGTTTAATTATAACCAATCAGCAGTTTATCAGGATAAGGTTATTAGTGATGTTTACACTGATAAAAGTTCGTATAAGCCTAATGAGAAAATAAATTATGTTATAGATTTAAAAAATGATACTGGAAAGAATTACGCTGGAACCTTGAAGATTAATTTCAAACATTTAAATCAAAGTGTAGAAATGAACACAGTTAAAGTGGACTTAAAGAAAAATGAAACTAAGCAGCTCAATTTAGAATGGGTTGCGCCTAAGGATGATTATACAGGATATTTTTTAGAAGTGTATGCTCAGCAGAGCAATAAGTTAATTGATCATAGAAATACGGCTATAGATGTATCCTCTGATTGGAGTAAATTTCCTAGGTATGGATATTTAGCTAACTTTCCTGAAATGGACAAGAATAAAGCTAAAGAAATTATAGATAACTTAAGTAAATTTCACTTGAATGGTCTCCAATTTTATGATTGGCAGTATAAGCACGATGAACCGTTAGCAGGAACAATGGCTAAACCTGCTAAAACATGGCCAGATATAGCAAACCGTACTACATCTGGAGAAACTATAAAGACTTATATAAATTTATTACATGATAAAAATATGATGGCTGCTAATTATAATTTAATGTTCGGAGCATATGAAGATTATGCTACAAGAGGTGTAAAAAAAGAATGGGGATTATATAAAGACACAGAACATCTAGAGCCCGATTTTTTTTCCCTTCCATCTTCGTGGGCTATAAATAATGTGGATTTAATGAATCCTGCAAATAAAGATTGGCAGAAGTATATTTTTGAAAAAGAAAATGAGGTAATGAAGGTTTATAATTTTGATGTTTTCCATGTAGATACACTTGGGTCTAGAGGAACACTTTATGATTATAATGGAAATGAAGTTAAGCTGGATGACACTTATACAGATTTTCTTAATAACGCTAAAAAAGCCTTAAATAAGAAAATTATTATTAATACTGTCCAAGAGTTTGGTAAAATTCCTGTGGCAAAGGGCGCAGATGTAGATTTTTTATACACAGAGATTTGGCCTCCTTCTTATGCCCCTTATAGTGCAATAAAGAGGACAATTGATAATGATTTGGAATATGCAGAGGGTAAAAAAGCATCAGTATTAGCTGGATATTTGAACTATGGAGAAGGAGCTGGAGACAAGTTTAATGAAAACTCTGTTAGATTAGCAGATGCATCGATTTTTGCTGCAGGTGGAGCTCATATAGAGCTTGGTGATACAGGTATGTTAGCAAATGAATATTTTCCTAATGATAATGTTGAGATGACACCTTCTTTAGTAAGCTATATGAGAAAATATTATGATTTCTTAGTTGGCTATGAAAACATACTAAGAGATAATATGAAGGCGGTGGACACAACAATAGAAATTCAAGGGGTAGAAGTTAGTGACGATGGAAGTGCTAACTCAGTATGGGCTTATAGTAAAGAAAATAATAAATATCAGACAGTTCAGCTTATTAATCTTTTAAATAGAGATGAAAATAGGTGGAGAGATGATAATGGAACTTGTAAGTCTCCAGAAGTTAAAAAAGATTTTGTGCTGAGGCTATATGTTAATAATGCTAAAGTAAAGGGTGTAAGCATGGCCTCGCCAGATTTAAATGGGGGGAGTTCAAAGGAATTAAAATTTATTAAAAAGAAAGACTTAAAGGGAAGTTATTTAGCGATTAACGTTCCCGAATTACAATACTGGGATACTATTTATATAGAAAAATAAAAAAAGGCGGAGATTGTATGATAAAAGATATATATCCTAAGAAAGCACAGTTTAATAAAGCGGAAACCATTGAAATAGAAGTACAATTAGAGAAATTAGTAATACTAAGTATATTAAATATAGCTGTTAAAGTATTTCATTTAAATGAAGAAATTTTTTATGAAATAAAAGAAGTAAATAACGAAATAATAAATTTCTCATTTAACCTTAATCCTTTTGAGGGTAATATGATGGGATTTGGAGTTGAAGTAATTTTACTTTCGGATGGTAAGGAAATATCAAAAGCTACTACCTCCTTTGATATCTTAGAGGACTGGAAGTATGCCCCACGATATGGTTTTCTATCAGACTTTGATAGTGTTCAATTGAATGACGAAAAAGATGTAGCACAATTAAGTAAATATCATATAAATGCAGTTCAATTTTATGATTGGATGTTTAGACATCATGATTTAATACCACCACAAAGCGATTTTATTGATTCAATGGGAAGAAGTCTTTCGTTATCTGTAGTAAAACAAAAAATTGATTTTACTCATAAATATGGCATGAGGTCCATGGCATATGGAGCTGTTTATGCTTCTGAGATAGAATTCTATGACAAAAATAAGCAATTAGCTATATTCCAAAATGATGGAAAGGTTTTAGGATTTATTAATTTTATTTATATGATGGATATAAATCGTGAATCTAAGTGGCATGATCATATAATTAAGGAATTTGAAAAAGCGGTAGACCTTGGTTTTGATGGAATACATATGGACCAGTATGGATTTCCAAAAGAAGCATGGGCTAAATCCTTTGATACCCTAAAGGTACGTAATTTAAGAAATGATTTCCCGGAGTTTATTGAAGATACTAGAAAATATATAGAAGGAAACGGAAAAGAAGTAGACTTAATTTTTAATGCAGTAAATAATTGGCCTATTGATACTGTAGCAAATACTTCACAAGATTGTGTATATATAGAGGTATGGTCACCTAATGATACTTTTGAAGATTTAAACAGGCTAATACTAAATGCTAAAAGATATGCTCCACAAAAGCAAGTTATCTTAGCGGCATATTTGAAGGGCTTTCTTAATAAACAAGAAGTTGGACAAAGAGAAGCTGAAAACGGTGCATTACTCACTATGGCAACTATATTTTCAAGTGGAGGTTTTCATCTGTTATTAGGAGAAAAGCATGGAGTGCTTACGGAGGCCTATTATCCTACCTATGCAACCATTATTTCTGAAGAATTTAAAAGTAAAATCAGAAGTTATTATGATTTCATAGTTCGTTATGAAGAGCTACTTTATAGTTTTGACATTGTTGATAACACTTTATTTTTCACAGGAGGAATAAATGGTGAATATGTGTTCAAGGGCAATGAGTTTTCACCGAAAGCGGTTCAGGGTAAGGTTTGGACTCAGGTAAAGGAAAAAGTTGGAGTAAAGATTATTCAACTAGTTAATTTTAATGAAGCTGATAATATGAACTGGGTAGAAGGGAAAACTAATCTACCTACTGTTGTTAATAATATAGAAGTGACTGCCTTGGTGGTGGAGAATGTAAAAGGTGTCTTTGTTGCGTCACCTGATTTCAATATGTGTAATAGTATAGAATTAGAATATACTACTGTAAATCATAGCCAGGGAAAGGCAATTCAGTTTATTGTTCCACAGCTTAAGGTTTGGGATATGATTTATATATTAGTAGATGAAAATTAGATTCTGAAGGTGAGGAGAATAAAAAATGCAGAAAAGTTGGTGGAAAGAAGCGGTCGTATACCAAATATACCCTAAGAGTTTCAAGGATTCTAATGGCGATGGTATAGGTGATTTAAGAGGTATTATTCAGAAATTAGATTATTTAAAGGAACTAGGGGTTGATGTATTATGGCTATGTCCAATTTATCAATCTCCGAACGACGATAATGGTTATGATATCAGTGATTATAGAAAAATCATAGAGGAATTTGGTACAGCGAATGATTTTGAGGAACTACTTACGGAAATGCACAAAAGAGGTCTTAAGCTATTAATGGATTTGGTAGTAAATCATACCTCAGATGAACACCAGTGGTTTATTGAAAGTAAAAGTTCCAAGGACAATCCTTATAGAGATTATTATATATGGAAAGACGGACAAGAAGGAAATCCTCCAAATAATTGGGGATCTTTTTTTAGCGGCTCAGCATGGAAATATGATGAAACATCGGAGCAATATTTTCTTCACCTATTTTCCACAAAGCAACCAGATTTGAACTGGGAAAATGAAAAGGTTAGAGCTGAAATATATGACATGATGAAGTTTTGGTTAGACAAGGGAATAGATGGGTTTAGGATGGATGTTATAAACCTAATTTCAAAGGTAGCAGGATTTCCACAGGGAGAAAAGGGAGATACGGATGTTTACGGTAATGGATTTCCACATACGGCTAATGGACCAAGGGTTCATGAATATTTGAAAGAAATGAACAGAGAAGTTCTAAGCAAATATGATATTATGACTGTAGGCGAGGCTCCAGGGGTTGATCCTGAAACAGCAAAGTCTTTTGTGAATGATGATAGAAATGAGTTAAATATGCTATTTCAGTTTGAACTTATGGGAATAGATGCAGGTCCCGGAGGTAAATTTGATGTTAAGCCTTGGAAACTTACAACTTTTAAAAAGATAATGCTTAAATGGTATGAGGGATTAAAGGAAAAAGGCTGGAATTCATTATACTTAAATAATCATGATCAGCCAAGGATGGTGTCACGTTTTGGAAACGACAAGAAATATAGAGTAGAATCAGCTAAAATGCTTGCAACATTTCTTCATACCTGGCAGGGAACTCCTTACATCTATCAGGGTGAAGAAATTGGAATGACTAATATACAATTTAAAGACATATCAGAATATAAGGATATTGAAACTATTAATATGTATAAAGAAAAGATTGAGCAGGGTGTATCTAAAGACGCGTTAATGCATGGTATTTACGCAATTGGAAGAGATAATGCTAGAACTCCAGTTCAGTGGGATGCTTCAAGAAATGCAGGTTTCTCTGAGGGGACATCATGGATTAGTGTAAATCCAAACTATGAAGAATTAAATGTTGAAATTGCACTGAAGGATAAGAATTCAATATTTTACTATTATCAAAAACTTATTAAATTAAGAAAAGAAAATGAAATAATAGTCTATGGTGATTTAAAGCTACTTTATGAAGAGGATGAAAATATACTTTCTTACATTAGAACATATAAGGACGAAAAGCTATTAGTAATAATTAATTTCTTTGAGAAAGAAGTAGAATTCAAGCTTACAGAAGAAATTCAATATAAACAGGCGGACCTATTGATTAGTAATTATGAAGTTAATAATAATGAGTTTAGCAATATTATTTTAAGACCTTATGAAGCTAGAGTATATATAATAACATAGTTAAAGTAGAAATCACTAGCAGCTTAGTCTGCTACGTCTTACCTTTGAATACCGCGACTTAGGATAGGGTGCCGACAGCGGTGAACCGAGTCGGGGAAAGCTTTGACCTGGAAACGGAAAATATGAAGCTACCAAAACTAAAACCCGGCCAGTAGGGGTTCAGTAGAGGGAATGTTAAAGTACTGGCTGCACTCGGAGATGCCTAGGTGTTATGGCTTTCGGACAGGGGTTCGACACCCCTCGCCTCCACCAGTAAAACCCACGACTAATTAATAAATTAGTTGTGGGTTTTCTTATGCGTTGATTTTGTTGTATTAGAGTGATGAACTATGAACTGTACAATTATTTGATGAGAGGAATATGGTAAGGCTATTATTTATCTACTAACAAACTAATTTAATCTGTAATCATTTAAAATAATATTTTGAGGAGTGTATACTTATTGTGTTGAATAATTTTATCTCAAGCTAGTCCAATTATTTTGAAAAACTCAATTATATTGGTGTGTTTGGTATAATTAAAGTATAGCATTTGGTCCCCCAAAAGTTGTGCAGTTCATAAGCATGGTTTAGAGTGAATAGCCATTGTCAACACCTACTAAATA
>JGI24143J45723_1000572_pt1 | contig 18811 bp, 17 predicted proteins | sample BarGraIncu00432A_FD_45723 | JGI IMG/M metagenome (IMG submission 45723) | reverse complement strand
GAAAATACTTGGGCAAGCCACCAGCAGTCACGCCATTCTCAATGGTGATGATCATTCGACTCCCTTGAGGTACTTTACTTACTGCCATTTATTTTTCACCTCCTTTACTCCTTATATCACTTTACATTCCTGCACATCGTATTTTTAAACGGGCCAATCCGCGTTGGCGCAAATTATATACTCCTTGAGTTGTTATCCCCAGTTCCGCTGCGATTGCTGTTAAGCGTTCCTCACCCAAAACTGATCTTATAATGACCATACGTTGTTTATCAGGCAATGCCGCCACGGCAGTCATTACCTCTTGAGACAACCATTTGGCTTCTACCTCACCTGCTACATCTGTACCATCAGCCAACTGATCTAGCATGGAAAATCCATCATCATTGCTTTCACCATCTAACTGAGCTTCATTTTGCCAACGGCGGCGTTCGCGCTTAAATAAGTTCCAAATGCCATATTTCACGCGGCTATCCATATAGCCAGCAAACTGGACACCACAGCATTCATCGTATTGCCTAATTCCCTCCACAACGCAGAGCCACCCTTGGGACTGAGCTTCTTCGGCAATAAGGCGAATATGAGGCTGAAATGCATACCTTTTGACTAATCCTGTAAACCGCAGACATATCTCCTGTACCGCTTGACTGTCACCGCCTTGAGCTCTTTTTACCAATTCTAATAACTCCATTCATCTCACCTTATGGCGAGAAACCGGTTCCTCTTGTATTAGCGCTTGTGTTACTCTAACATGCCATTTTGGGCAAAACAAAAGCCGCCCTAAGCGTCATTTGACACTCAAGTCGGCTTGAAACGTTGAAAAATATACTTTATAATTACGAACCGCAGAGGCGCAGAGTGCGCGTTGATAAAAAACACGTTAAACACGAAGAAATATGAAAATCCAAAGGGATATTTTATCTGATTCCCCTTCGTGTTCTTCATGCCCTTTGCATCTTCGTGTTTAATTGTTTTTCTCCTTAACTCAGCCCTCCGTCAACACCAGCCACTCATCATACTTTTCTGCCAAATCAGCTTGAGCCTTGCTGTATTCATCGGCCAATTGTTGGCTGGCCTCTGGGTCTACATGGTTGGCTGGATCATTGACTCGGGACTCGATTTCCTTGACTTCAAACTCCAGCATGGCAATCTCGCCCTCTAGTTTTTGCAGGTTTTTCTCATTGGTATCACCATCAGATGTACGTTGCCGGGGTTTTTCTTGCCTTTTAACACTTGCCTCTGCCCGCGTAACCACTAGTTGGGCGGCAGCGGTGACTTTATCTTCCACCAACTTCTTTTCCCGATAATAGCTGTAATTCCCAGCATATTCCTTCAATTTTCCATCAGCCAGTTCCACCATACAGTTGGCCACTTTATCCAAAAAATAGCGATCATGAGATACTGTCAAAAATGTGCCTGGAAAGCTCAAAATTGCTTCTTCCACTGCTTCCTTGGCTGGGATATCTAAATGGTTGGTCGGCTCATCCAAAATCAAAAAGTTCGCCCCCGTCAGCATAAGCTTCAGGATAGCAAGCCGTCCTTTTTCGCCACCACTTAAATCACCAATCATTTTGAAGACATCATCACCCTGAAACAAAAATGCTCCCAGATAATGACGGGCCCGTTCCTCGCTAAAACCATATTCTAGCATGACTTCATTGACCACCGAGTTATTATTATTTAGTCCTTCATGTTCCTGAGAAAAATAGCCAATTTTCACGCGACTGCCCAGCTTGACTCTCCCACTTTTAGGCGTCAAATCGCCGGTGAGAAGTTTTAATAACGTCGTTTTACCCGTCCCATTATCCCCCACCAACGCCACCCCATCCCCTTTGCGGATCAAGATAGAGAGCTTTTCAAAAATAACCCGTTCACCATAGGCTGCGGACACCTCTTCTAGCTCTGCCACCCGTTCAGCGCATTCACCGGGTGGATTAAAGCCAAAAAAGTCAAAGCGGGCAACATTCGCGGGCAGAACAATTCGTTCTAAGCGATTAAGTTGTTTTTCCCGCCCCCGGGCCTGCTTACACTTAATCCCCGCCCGGTACATACGGATATAAGCCTCAGTTTTGGCAATATGATCCTGCTGTTTACCATAAGCACTATCCAAGGCTGCCATTCGTTCTGCCTTTTGCTCCATATAGGAGGTATAGTTGCCTTTGTAGGCTGTCAGCGTCTTATTTTCCAGTTCAACCACTCGGTTCACGACTTTATCCAGAAAGTAACGGTCATGGGAGATAATGAGCACACCTCCTGAATAACCTGCCAAAAAGTCTTCCAACCACTCCACCATGCCAATGTCCAAATGATTGGTTGGCTCATCGAGAAACAAAAAATCTGGTTGGCGTATGAGGGCTCTCGCCAAGCAAATTCTCGTCTTTTGCCCGCCAGAAAAGGTATCCAGTTTCCTAGGGAAATCCTCATCTGTAAATCCTAGGCCAAAAGACACACGGCGAATGATATTCTCATATTCATAACCGCCGCCCTGCTCGAATTTTTCTACCACTTGGGCATAATGATTCATCAACCCGGCTAAGGCTTCTTCATCCTTTTCTACTGCAATGGCCTGCTCTAATTCACGCATTTTGTCCTGACACTCCAATACATCTGCATAGGCTGAGCACAATTCCCCATACAGTGTGGCGTGTTTCAAGCTCGCATCCTGCTCAACATAACCAATTGTTTCCCCTACGGGCACCGACACATGCCCACCATCAATTTCTTCCAATTCCAACACACAACGTAGCAATGTCGTCTTGCCTGTACCGTTGGCACCAATCAATCCGATTTTTTCTCCCCGCCCAAGTTCAAAACTTACGCCAGTAAACAATGTCTCAATTCCAAATGCCTTATTTAAACCTTCTACTCGTAAAATTCCCATCTATGCACCTCAACATACCCCGCAAGGCTGTATTCTTTCTTCTAACATTATACTCGGCAATGACAATATAATAAAGCGCTAGCTCTAAATGGTCTGGTAAATACTAATCTTTTGCAATTTATTTCCACGAAAAAGAGTATATTCGTGTTTCATAAATTATCCTATAAAAATAAATTATGGTAAATAAGGAGGTGAATTACTTTATAGGGAGAATTAAAGAAGTTCGACAATAATTTCATCGTACCCCTTCATTGTGGATATTAATAACTACATAACTGGGTACTTTATTAAAAAAACAAGTGAGGCATTGTAACATGAGAAAGATTCTAAGATTATTAGGTAGTAAAATTTTATTCTTGGTCATAATCGGTTGTATTGTGGCTCCATCCATCACCCATGCTGCAGGGCAACAAAGCATCGGCTGGGATCAGGGGGCACAAGGTACGATACAAGTAACAGGACTGGGTATCCCGCCCATCAGCGCTGACTCTTCACAAGGGCGTTTGTCAGCCAGAAGAGCCGCCATTGTCGACGCATATCAGTATTTAGTGGAAGCAGTTCAGGATATACATGTAAATTCTGAGACAACCATGGAAAATTTAATGGTCAATGACGTTGTCAATATAAAAGTGTCTGGAATCATCAGAGGTGCCAAAATTATAGAAGAAACACAGTTGCCTGACGGGACATATCAGGTGCGAATGGGCATTAATATGTACGGGCCGAACAGCATCGGAGAAATCGCCCTTAATGTGATCAAGCCCTTGGAAACCAAGGCCTTTCCTGCTCCTTCAACGGATTATAAACCAATTGGAGTCACCCCGTCTTCCATCAATACCTCCCCTTTTTACACAGGGGTTATTATTGACGCAAGAGGCCTAGGACTTGAACCGACATTCTCTCCTGCTGTTAACGATGATAGTGGACGAAGCATCTACGGCAGTGCCTATGTTGATACGAATTTAGCCATTTCACAAGGAATGGTTGATTATGCGCCAACGCCTGAACTCGTCCTGGCGGCAGAAAACGGGCAATCTCGAGCAGGAATACTGCCCATTATTGTCAAAGCAATTGCTGTCAAAGGAAATAATTGCAATGTCATCATTAGCAAACAAGATGCAAATAGAATTTTGGCTGCCAATCAATCCAATGGATTTTTAAATAAATGTGCCGTGGTCTTAGAAAAATAAAGTATACGTACCATAACTGGTCAGATACACAAAACAAAGGCGCAAAGGCCCAGAGAAATTGCTAATCTCTGTGCCCTCTGCGCTTTTGTTCACCCACTCAGAAATCTCTTGGCTCTTCCCACAGCTTAGCCTTAGTTCTTTTCTCAATAAATTTTACAACAAAAAGCTTAATTACTCCCATCGTGGGAACTGCTAATAGCATGCCCATAATACCACCCAAGGAAGCTCCTATAATCACTGCCATAATAATCAGTACCGGATGAATACCGGTGCTGTCACCCACTATTTTGGGCGAAATAATTGCTTCGTCTAATTGTTGTACAATAAAGAAAACGAGCACTGCCCATATCGCTTGCATAGGATCTTGGCTTAATAGCCCCACAACGATTGCTGGTATACAACCTACGATGGGTCCAATATAGGGAATTATATTGGCAACCCCTGCTGCAAATCCGATCAGAAAAGCAAAATCCATCCCAATCATCATGAGACCAATACTACTGACCAAGCCAACAATTAATCCGTCTAACACCTGACCACGGATAAACGTGGAAACCACAGTATTAATTTCCGTTGCTGTTTTATTAAAGGCTTGGACTCTTCCTTGTGCAAAAAATAAAAGCATCATTTTGTGATAGTTTCTTTTGAGCATCTCATAATCTTTTAGCAAATAAAAAGAAATAAACAACCCAATGTAACTATTGATTACCGTACTGCCAAAACTTTGTGTGAATTCAAAAATACTGTTTATCGATCCCCTAATATATGTACTCGTATACACAATTGCGCCATTCAAATAACTTTTAAGGTCTCCCGACAAGCCACTTCCAGCGATTTTAGAATTAACATCCTTGAATAAATCATTGTATTTTTCTATATATTCTTTAATTGCAGAAAACATCGTCGAAAGATTATTATTATCCGAAATTCTTCCGCCTATCAGTATGTGTATCCCAACTATAGATAAGATGAAAAGAAATAGCACACTCAAATAGGTTGTTAATACACTGATAAAATAATAATTGCGTTTCATCTTAAACTTTCTAGCGAGTAACTTATTCAAGGCATCTGTGAGGGGAAATAATAAATACGCAATACATACACCAATAATCAGCGGCTCCAATACGTCAATTATCGTACTCAGCACACTTAATAGACTGCTTAGTATAATTTTAATATTAAATACAATATTGTAGCTAATAAAAACGCCCGTCACTGTCAAGCAGATATAAAAGATCAACAGTAGATATTTTCTTTCTGGTTTAATTGGCATAAATTTTTCTCCTCATTCTTCTCTATAATAGCGTATATAACGAACTTTTTCATCCCTATATCTATTTGACATCTATACAAATAAAGCCTGCAATATTTTAAAGATTAGAATTACAAACCAATGCTTGTGATTTAATTTATGATATAATAGAACAAAGAAAGTACCGTTAAATGATGCAACATGACATACAGATCTTAACCTATGGATGGTTGAAAATAGTATTAAATGAATTAACAAAAAGTATGGGATAAGCAAAATGACAGATCGCGAATTATTGGAATTACTCCTAAAAAGCCTTACTTCCTTGGAACAGTCTATGAAACAAGACTTTGCTCGCATGGAACATGATCATGGCACTAAGCTTTCCGCTCTTCTTGATGGCTATAAGCAATATACCGAGATTCTTGATGGACATACTGCCCAGCTTGATCGCATTGAAGATAGGGTCACTCATCATGATATCAAAATTTCTATCTTAGATAAAACCAAATCTAACAAACGTATATTAAAGGCGAAATAAAATACCAGTGATTTTAGTGGGACAAAATGAATAACAGGTCAGGAATATTATTCCTGACCTGTTATTCATTTTCTATGGCGCTCAGTCTTTCGACTTTTCACTTGCAACTATTATGTTCTACTCAATTGTACAAATAGCATCAGGACGACGCACCAAAAGTGCAGTAGTCTCTAATACCCTGAATACATGGTTCATGTTCGTTGGTCCCATATAAGATGTCACCATATCCTGGCCCACTGCCAAGTTAAGGTTATGTCCGCCAGTAGCCACGATTACTGCTTTACTGCCAGTAATCACATTGGAATAATAGACGCCACCAGAAATGATTGCCTTCACTTGATCAAGCTCTAACATTCCTGTATTGCCATACATCCTGACCATGCGACCAAACAATATTGGGCTGACAACCATGGCATAAGGTCCGTAATGCCCAGCTTCACTGAGTGCACCAACGGCTTTTACCACATCACCTAATGCGGTGCCAGTTTCATCCCAATTACCAATCTTAACAACTTGACGTCCTTTAGTCGAAAATAAGCCATCATGCCCAAGGCCTTTATTACCATTAAAAATCAAATTGTCTTCCTGAACGGCCACATAATTGGAAGCCACAGCAGCTGTACTTACATCAAGAGGCAAACCCAAATGACGATCAGCTTCAACATCACGCCACATAATTTTGAAATCCTTATACAACATTGGCAGATTAATCGTAGCGCGAGAAGTCGGTTCCACTACAAAACTATCCTCTTCACCCACCATGTCAATCCCCGTAGCTGATTTACCACTAAACACAGAATAAGGAATACTATATACTCCAGAGCCCAATGGTCCAAGAACTTCAATCACCTTACGACCAACTAACATACGACGTGCTGTAGTCACAACAGCTTCATCAATCCTTGTCCATTCGTTTTCATTTAATGGCGCTGCTTTACGATCTAAGATATCCATAATTTTTCTCCTCCCCTTATTATTTTTTACCGAACATACTACCGACTGTCATAATTTTNCCGTCATCAATGTCATTAGCGACATGTTCAGGGGCAACCGCAGTATGATCCTCAATAAANTTTGCATTTTGGATGGCATCAATCCGGGTGATCGCATGAGTAATCTCTGCAACATGTTCTTTTTCGTCATCACGAATATGTTCTAATAATCCCCGAATTTCCGCATTCTCGATCTTATTAATATGAGCCTGATATTGATTAATNGCCTGCAATTCTCCCACTAGATCCTCACGCATCATAATCAAGACTTCTTCTAGTCCTATCGTATTTCCAACCTCAGAATCTGTTTTCTCATAGGCCATTACATCAGCAACCCCTTTTCTGATAGATTTATTAACAGAGCACTGGTCCTCATCAGACCAACAACCTCTATACTATTACACATTCGACAATATAGATAAAATTCCCTTTTAATATTTCCTAATATTCTTCATGTACCGTCTCACCAACACGACATTTGATCTCATCACAAATCATAGAACAAAAGGGNCANCGCACCGTCTGGTCACCATANGAATCAAAAAANCCACTACACCGGTTACATTTATAGCCCATATCAATATTTTTTACGTTTTCGTTCAACATAACTATCGCCTTCCTCTATATAATCACAATCCTTACTCAGTCTGTGACAAAAGAGGCATAATTATACAAAAAAATATGATGTCTTTCTTGGATAGAAAATTCTAAAACAGTCATCCTAATAGCAAAGGGGGGATTACAATGCCTCGTGAAGAAGCGCTCATCATTAATAAGCTATGGGATGAGTTAAGCGGGATCAATATGCATAAAATAAATCGGTTATGTCAACATGATTTTCAAATTGGACTTATAGGATCCCCGGAAATGCTTGAGAAAATGATGCAATGGTTGGTCAGCTTTCCCTATGCTGCTTTGGATTTACCAATAGATGGCGTTTATAAGCTATACAACAAGAAAGAAGTCATGAAAAGGCTCATACTGATGCCTACTTTGGTAGGAACGGAAATTAATGAAAAGTTAATAAAAGCAACAGATTTTTGTATTGTTGAGCCCGTCCTCGTCAATACAGTGAAAGAATATCATTCAAATACGTATATCTTTGATAACAAAGATACGGGGTTAGCAGCTCAGATATTAGCCAATCATGAGAGAATACGCTTTTCCCTATCACATAATTTCCCTGTTTTCCGTCCAGAACATGCTAAAATTGAAATTCAAGAAACGGCCATTCAAAATACGGCTTGGGTCTTTATTTCAGCATTACCCAGCTTTTTACCCGCTCCCCATAAAACAATTGTTGCNCCTTTAGAAATTTTTGCCAACTTTATCGTTCTTACCGNTAATGAGATGAAGCTAATGTTTGAAATTATAGGCTTGATGGGTGAAAAAATAAAATTAAAGCATATGTTAGATATTGTTCTCATGTTTAGCTTAGCCAAAGCTGCCCAACAAATTGCGACACTCATTCTACGATCAATTCCATCCCAATCGGCTTTAGTCGTAAAAGCGGCATTAGCCTATGGGTTTACTTGGGCTATTGGTGAAGCAATGGTCTTTTTTGTTGTCGCTAGGCAAAGAGTGGGTTTGAAATTCCTTATAAAAAGAATGGGCTATCATTTTAAACAAGGACTAAGGCAAGCGGTTGCTATGGGTAAAAATAAGCTAACTCATTGAACTTAACTTTTCATGTTCTGATATGAAAATAAGCAAAAATCTGTGGCGTCTTTTTATTGTCATTGCGAGCAGAGCGAAGCAATCTCTAGCACGTAGGGAGATTGCTTCTTCGTACCTCGTCGCAATGACAATCAAAAGCTTATCCTTTCTGATTGCGAAATAGAGGGGATGTCTCAAAATTAAAATTTGAGACATCCCCTTTAAAATATATATGTTGATTTAACAAAATTTATGATATCAGTATAATCTAAAACGACTCAGAAATCAAAATACTCCTTTCGCTTCTTTCTATTATTTTCATAAATTTTATTTTAACATTTCCTATTGCCATCATTCCAAAATCTTGCTATTATAAAACCAGCGACAAGGAACATACGTTCTATTAATAAAGGAGGTTTATATGTTTAATCAAAATTCTAATTACGACCGTATTGCTGCTATTATTCCCAGTTATACGGCAACGGGCGATACCACCACTATCATTGCTACCAATGGTAGCCAAGTTGTTAACAACACCCGCATCCGTACAGTCATCATCCGCTTGGCTCGCAGTCGCGCTACCGATCTCACTGCCCTTAAGCGCAAAGCTGCCAACGCCACTGAACGTACTCATTTACAACCACTCTCTTTAGCGACGGGGCTTGTCCTCTGTCCCCTCAAAGTAAGAATCCCCCGGGTATCTGGCGATACCAGTATTGGTTATATCAACTATCATGCCGTCACCAGTGTCACTGCCAATCAGAACAAACCCTATCAGACCACAATCAGACTTACTGGCGGTACAGAGTTACCCGTCCTCTGGACGCCTAACACTGTCAAAAAGCATTTGCAACAGGCTAGGCTGGCTATGTCATATACCGCCCCTGATCGTGCAATGCGCCCCGAATTGACCCTTATTGCCCAAAAGCAAGTCGAAGTGATGTATGATCTTCTCGTGTTTCAATTTCAACTACTGCGAGAGTCTCCGCACCCTGACGTCACGACTATCCTGCCGTAGCAGTGCGCACACCGTCACCATAAATTCCTCAGAACTCATGCGATTACTCAAATCCAGCACATGGACCACTTGCCCTCGGCATAAAGCCATCGCCTCACTAATTGCCTTCGGACCGGCAGGTCTAACTAACACTTCGATGATCTCAATATCATTGGCCAACTTCTCTAAAATTTGGGCAGTAAAATGGTTTGAACTCACATCAACTACCACGATATCGCTATTAATTTCCGAATGTTCAATTTTTCGCGCCAAAAAGCGAAACAAATCCTCAACTTCCTCATCCAAGTTTTTGACCACGACCAAAAAGCTACAACTCGGCACAGGCATCAATCTAGGCTCTAACCACCATTTCCAACTATCATGCATAAAACACCAAAAACCATACATGGACAGGGACAACAATATAACACTCATTGTATATGTAAAAAACAAAATACCCTACCCCCTTTACAACGGGATAAGATATTATATGCAGAAACCTATTGTATTGTACCAAATAAAAAATAAAGGACAACACCAATGTGTTTATTCGAATTAAAGTGTTACGAAACACGAAGAGGCGAAAAGTACGAAGAACAGATTGTGATCAAGATAATATCCCCTTCGAGTAATCTTCGTATCTTCGCGTCTTCGTGTTTAAGGGCTTTTATTCAAATCCCCCTATATTTCACTCTATAACCACAATCTTATTTCTGATCGCATACAAAACAGCCTGTGTACGGTCCGATACACCAATCTTACGGAAAATACTCGTCAAGTGATTTTTGACCGTCTTTTCACTTAAAAATAATTGTTTNGCAACCTCCTGGTTACTCAACCCCTTGCAGACCATTTCCAATACCTCAATCTCTCGGTAACTAAGCCGTTCTTCCTTGGAACGTTCCATCACTTTTACCGCTTCCAGATTTCTTTCATGCTGGCGGTTAATTTCCCCAAACAATTTTTTTGCTAACGTAGGATAAATAAACGATTCACCTTTATGCACAGTGCGAATCGCCATCACCAACATACCTGGCTCAATATCTTTTAACAGGTAACCCACTGCACCAGCCTTAATGACTTCCATCACGTAATTTTCGTCATCATGTATGGTTAATACAATAATCTTAACCTTTGGCTGCCGTTCACGGACCCGTTTAATCACTTCCAAGCCATTAATTTTCGGCATATTAATATCCAGCAAGAGAATCTCCGGCACAAGGGCAGCGGTATTTTCCACAGCTTCCTCCCCATCACCAGCTTCACCAATCACTTGAAAATCTTCTTCTAATTCCAATACTTTGCGAATTCCCTGCCGTAACAAGGCATGATCATCTGCAATTAATATTTTAATAGGCATTATATCCACCTCAGTTATATAATTCTACAAAAAAATACAAACCCCTGTTAAAACAAGGCTATTTGTCGAATAATTTACTTATTTACTGAGCTAAGGCCTATTTAGTCGAAAACTAGCACTTATCTCTCCTTTATTATACCAATAATCGCCCAAAAATAATACAGTGAGCATCTAAGCTTCATGTAACCTCACATCTTACAACATTAACATGCCACTTGGAGACTTAGTCAAAATTTCATAGCCCGTATCCGTGACTAAAATAGTATCTGAAATTCGTACTCCGCCCCACTGACTTGACATAAGTCCAGGCTCGACTGTAAATATCATCCCTTTTGTTAATCTAATCTTATTTCCTATTGTTACTGAAGGAAACTCATGTGCAGATAAACCAATACCATGACCAATTCTGCCTGGCATACTCGCCTCAAATCCATTGTTAATAAACACATTGCCTGCCTTCAAGTATAGTTCTTCAAATGTTACGCCCGGTTTTAGGATGTCAAATACTATTCCTCTTGCTTCGATAATGGTTGCAAATACTTTTTTTAAAAAATTATCAATTTTCTTCACATATAATGTTCGTTCATTTTCAGCATAATAGCCACTAATCTTTGCCCAAGTCATGGGTAAAACCAGTTCTCCTTCCTTGGGAACATAATGAGTTGGGCAATCACAGCCATAAGCAATTCGTCCTCCACTCATGCACCAGCAATGCAACGTATCAAGGACACCACCTTCAGAAGAGCCAAAACCAGCTACTTCTTCCTTCGGAAAATTCTGATGCCACACCTTTCTCATTGCATATTGCCCCTCAGTACACGCTTCNGCTTCAGAATAGCCTTTTCNTAAATACTCAATAGTAGTTTCCGTGCCAACATCCGCAAGAGTAGCTGCACTACGAATTTTCCCTATTTCCAGATCATCTTTTACCATCTTTTGCATACTGATATAGATTGATATATCAACTACATTATTTATGTCCAACTTACTTAAAATTTTATTGTATATGCCAATCGATAAGTAGTCTAATTCGACGGCGAGATTAATTTTTTCTTGTTTTCCTGGGCATATGATCTCTCTTATTGCATCGATAAAGTCCATGGCAAGACTCACATTCTCCCCCCACTTACCATACAGACTTACATTACTGATTTCACCCTCGGTTTTAGCATGGTCATATCTAATACTATGTACTAAAAGGCAACTTTCACCTTCTCTAAATACGATGACAAAGGCAGGGTGGCTATTCAAGATCGGGTTAAATTTGCTTAAATAGTAGACGTTCTCCGGTTTAGCAATAATTGCAACATCAATATTGTTGTCATTCATAAAAGTCTTCAATTTCTTAGTTCGCTCTTCAATATATTTCTTTTCATATGTCATAGCTGTTCCCTCCTCTTCTTAATCCAATGCAACATAGTAAGAATATCTCATTCTATTGCTAATACCACATTTTTGCAATTAAAAACAAAAACTGTCTCCTAAGCAAATCTTTAGGAAACAGTTTTATATTTTTTATCCGAGAAAGAGTACTACTTGTGACTTGCCTTTGCTTACTTTAACGTTTTTCTATAATATCTTTTGCTTCTTTGACATAGCGCAACATTTCCTCGTCTAAAGGATATCTCATCACACAACCGGGAGTTAATATATGCTTATGCCTTTTTAATTGTTTTATACAATTATATATTTGTGTACCGATTTCATTTTTATTACCACTTGTTATATCGCCGCGTTTAAGTCCGCCCATGAGACATTTACCTGTCATATCTCTGGCCTCCTCAATTTGCGGAAGGGTTTCCCATGCATGCCAATTAAATACATCCACAGGGTAGTCTCTAAGTATTTCAAAAATGATATTGTTGCCATGGGCATGGATTGTGTTAAGCCACCCTTTGCTGGCGGCCTCAAGAACTGTAACATCATACTTTTTACCATATTCACTATACGTTTTTGTTGTCGTAACATCATAAGAACTCATCTGGCTTGCAAAGAACACCCCTGACGCGCCCATATCGATCGCTCTTGCTGCTAGCTCTGCAGTCGTCTTGGTAATTGCCGCAAGCGCCTGATGTATTACTTCACTACCACCTTGTTGAATATGCTCCATAACTTTGTTATTTGAAAGTTTATCTGCGATTGTCAATGGACTGAATACGGTAAAGATGACTGGCACTTCCCCCTTAACCTTTTTCAGCAGTAAATTTAGTGATTTAAGTTCTCTTGCAAAACTCCCTTCATCAACGCTTACTGGCTGAATATCTTTCCAATCCTCAATACAAGAAATTGGCGAACTTACAAGTTTGGCTACACCACCATTACGGATCCCAGAATAATCTACTTCACCACCCCAGCTTTCAATTGGATACATCCCATTATTCATTGTTTTAATAAAATCTATATTATATTTTTTATAAAAATCATAAGTTGTTTCCGCCAAATCTACAGGATCAAGATCAATACCTGGTAGATGGGTCCAAAAACCAAAAGGTAACGAGTCTACCTCATTTCCATTTACCGCAGACCTAATACGCTCCATTTTATTCACAGCTATTCTCCCTTTTCTAAATAATTTTTTTACTGTTATTTAGAAATACCATAATGCAATTTACGTGCCAGTTTAAATAATTAGATGAAAAATTCAACAACAAGTATCACAAATCAAATTGGTTTAACCTAATGGCACTAGGCATTGAGGGCGATAAGGAGAATATTTTGCGCAATAATAGTAACCACTTTATCTCATGATTAAAAGCTTGCAAAAAAAAGAAGCACTGTCAATATTGATCGTATTTTATCAATAATGACAGTGTTTCTTTTACAATGAAATTCTTTCCTCGGAAGTATAATCTAAGGACTACTCTCGATACTTTTTAATCCTACGCCACAAAGTGGATTCACTTATTCCCAGGCGTTCTGCAGCTTTCTTTACACTACTGGAATCTCTTAGAGTACTTGCAATTTTTTCCTTTTCTTCACACGCCAATTGTTCCCGCAAATCATGCTTCCTTGAGTGGTTTGAATTTATTTCCTCTAAAATATTTGGCGCAATAAATTGCAGCAATGAAATCACATCTTCTTTATGATACTCATTGCGATAAAAAAGCAGTCTTTGGGCAAAATTGTACAATTCACGCACGTTCCCCGGCCAAGAATATTTCTCGAGAAATGGAAGAATATCCTTGAACCATTTAGTCGAATCAAGGAAACCAATAGGTAGGAAGTGCTGGCATAAGATAGGGATATCCTCTATGCGCGCTGATAGTGGCGGTAGCTCCAAGTACAACACATTTAGTCTGTAAAATAGATCCGAACGAAGCCTATTCTCTTCTAATAACCGCCGCGGTGGAGAATTGGTGGCAGAGATTACCCTGATATCAACCAAAATATTCGATTCTCCGCCAATTCTCAATACCTCCCGCTCTTGGAGTACCCTCAACAGCCGTCCCTGCAACTCAAGTGGCAAACTATCCACCTCATCTAAAAATATAGTTCCACCGTGAGCCAACTCAAACAGACCATGTTTTCCCTTTCGCTTGGCTCCAGTGAATGCACCCTCTTCATAACCAAACAACTCGCTTTCTAGCAGAGATGGAGGTAGTGCACCGCAATTGACTGCCACAAATGGCTGAGAAGCTCGTCGACTGGCTTGATGGATACCTTGAGCGAATAGCTCTTTTCCAGTTCCAGAAGGTCCATAAATGAAGACCGTTAAATCTGATGAGGCGAAACTTTTGGCCAAATTTTTACGTTCTCCCATCACAGGTGACACATGGATGATATCGTCCAGCATAAATTTCGCACGAAATTGTACCCCATTCAATTCTTTGCGCATAGCCCGCTCTGCCAGAACTACGCCGGACATTTCCTGAAAAGTCGCCACAGCACCAATCACATTATCCCCATCAAGTACTGGTATCCGGTTGGTTAGAATCCTGACATCTCCTAAATTTTGAAATTCACCAATTTGTGACTTTTTAGTCTTAAGTATTTTTCCCATTTGGGAACCTGGAATCACTCCATCTACATCATGTCCAATAATCTGTTCAGCTTTCAGTCCGAGGATTTTTTCCGCAGACCGATTGAAAACTTCCACACGACCATTTTCATTTACTGCAATGATCCCGTCATAAACTGACTCCATGATGGCTTTTAGGCGAGAGGCCTTCGCTTTTTCTTCCCTCCGTAGTTGGGCAATATCACGGGCTCTTATAAGAGCATCGCGAATTCCTGCGGGACTTGTTTGTAGAAAGACGCTAGGCATACCACTCTCTTGGGCATAGGCAATCGACGGCCAGCCACCTACCACACAATAATCCCCATTGACTCCTATAGCCGTAATTTTCTTCTTCAAATCATCCAAGCTCTCAACTGTGGTATTCGTAATTGAGACTCCCAGTGCTCTTTCTAATAAATCGAGACCCATCACCGGTTCTTGTGAAATAACGACAATCTTCTGGGAAAACTTACGCGCTTCAAGGCAACTCTCCAGTATATCCATCGATCCAGTATCAAGAGTAATCACCGGCACTTTTGTATGAGCGGCAATAAAAGTGGCTGTCCCACGCCGACTTACGAAAGCATCAACCTCCGTGCCCTTAAGACTCTTCACGATGTCAACTGCTTGCTCCATTGATCCTTCATAAGTCTCAAGCTCAATACCAAGTTCAGCTGCAATAGACTGACCCAGTTGTGATAAATCCCGATATGGCGATATGAATACAATGCGCATTTCACTTCCCCCCCAACTATCGACAATAGGCCGTGTACCCCATTTGAAGGGTAGTAGTATCTAGGATTATACTATCCTTTAAAGAGGGGTACACGGCATTCAATTTTATTTCCAACCCTGCAGTCTATTATACTCTTAAATCTTTCGTTTTTCCTATCTATTATACAGCAATTTCTTTACATTTTGCAGTTTGTTTATCCAGCATAATCTGCAAAATTTGCCCATCAGTTTGTCTCATGCCATATGAGGCCAGCTGTCCCAGATTACAAATAGATTGATCAACATCTTCGTCCACAATTCCTTCACTGCCTGAGACTCTGATTCCCGACAGGGCCATCAGCACTGCTTTGTAAGCAGATGTAGCCGAAGTAGATACTTTCATCGCACAGCCATTGGAAGCCCCGTCACAAATCATTCCAGCCACATCACCTATCATATTGGAGATCGCCATGCTCACACATTGGAAATCGCCTTTCAACAGCCAAGCCATTCCGGCTGCCGCGCCCATTGATGCCGTTGTTACAGCGCACAATGCCGACAGCTTAGGAAGTTTATCATGAATATAAATAGCCATCATGTGAGATAACATAAGGGCTCGTGTTAATGTTTCTTCATCCGCTTTTACATGTTCTGCAACTACCACTACCGGCATAGTTGCTGCAATCCCCTGATTTCCTGAGCCTGAATTGATCATAGCAGGCAGTATCGCTCCCCCCATCCTTGCATCAGAAGCGGCAGCGGTCCGCATCAAAATTCGGGTCAAAAGACTATCTGACATTAGCCCTTTCTCAATATTACTGTTCATGGTTGCTCCAATACGAAGACCATATTCCCCCCTCATTCCTTCTGCCGACAAGGAAGCATTCAACGTGGCCGCTTCACGGATGAATGCAATCATCTCCAATGGTACGTGGACTGCAAATTCAAACACATCCTGAGCTCGCGCCTCTAGGGAATAGCCCACCTCATCAATCATCACGGATTTATATGACTCATCCTCAAACACAACATGGTCATTCTCTTCAATTCGCACCACATGAGTATGATAATCCGCGATACATACCCGCACCCAGTCTTCCCCATGAATCACCCGTGCCTCGGAATACAGAATATTAGGCACCTCTGCAACAGCAAGTTGCACCCGATTTTCTGCAATCATGCGCTTGCCTTCGGCAACTTGCTGAGGGGTTAGATTTTTGAGTACCTCTAGCTTCCCATTAGGATCCCCACCTAACGCACCCACANCAGCAGCAATCAAAAGGCCCGTCGTCCCAGTTCCCGGCACCGTAACACCCATGCCATTCTTCATTAAATTGGCAGACACTTTTGCCTCTATTCGCTCTACAGGCTTGTTTAGGCGTTGTGCGGCAATCGCAGCAGCCAATGCCAATGAAATGGGTTCCGTACAACCCAATGCGGGTATTACCTCTTTCCTTACGACATTAATAAAATCAAGCCACAAAGGATTGACTCGTAGAAAAGGTTCTTCTTTCATAAAATATCTCCCTATGCCATCAATTCATTTTCTTAACAATTTCTAAANGCCTTCATTCTGTGGACCAACTAAAAACTCTTCCTGATACCTACACAAATAATATAGAATATATACACAAAAATAGCAACTGCATCACAGCGACTGTCCACCCATTTTTAATCATTGAAACCATGTCATGGGAATTGGCAAAACCCATGGAGCTAAACATATTGGAACCAGGATGAATAAAATTTGTCGCCCGGTTAGCCACAACTAAAGCAACCGCCCAAACCGTCATAGGAATTTGGTATTGCTTGACCATATCGATAAAAAGGTCATTGGTCATTTTTAGAACCGCCACTGCCGCTCCTGTCAAACCAACGGTTCCCGTCAGTCCACCTACAATAGGAACTGCGACTCTACCGCCATAATTCACGAGAGGTTGCAACAATGCACTCACCGCTTTAAAAGCGCCAGCTTGATCCATAAAATTAATAAAGGGCTCCAAAAATAAGAACAGAACAAACAGATGTAAATTCCCCGCCATGCCTGTTATAAATGTTTGGGTAATTTTTGGAATGCTCATTTTTGCTGAAAGCCCTGTAAGCAATGCAATTGTCATGAGTACAACGATAATATAGTTGGTATTTGCTTTCCAATACAAGCCAAAGCTAACAAATATAAAAAATGCAGCTATAAAGGTCAGCGTTGCCCGTTTGTCCGTGGTACTGGGAACAAATTCAGAAACGTCCGGCATTTCTTCATAATCATAAATTCCTTTGGTTTTCTTCTGAATATGCTTCACCATAAACCAAGTCGTCGTAAAAGTGACAATAAGAACTGGCAATGCACATTTAGACACCATATCGATATAACTTAAATGCGTTAGACTTAACAGCATAAGCACTGAAGGACTGAAGGGACCGAGAATCAAGGCTTCTTCACCACAAGCATGGAATAAAACCCCTACAGAACTTTTCGTCAAGCCGGCCGCGGCCGCAATGGGCAGTACAATGGGGGCAATGACCGCGTTACCACCAGCCATAGTGCCTAATAGTGCCACAATCGTAACTGAAGCTGCCATAATTCCAACAATTGCTTTATTTTGGGTATTAACTCCAATTCCATAAATAATTTTGTGAACCAGCGTATGAGTAACATTGCTAGCGGTAAGTACTTCACCTAAGCCACGTCCCATCAAAATTAAAAGTCCTACCAAGCCTAGAAATGATCCNAGGGATTTGACAACGATATCCGCAAAAGAAAAAATCGTCTGNTGTGTAATAACGGCTCCCAAAATGGCACCTAATATAGTTGTCGGCACAGGTTGCTTGTATCGAAAGATCAATACGATATAGACTACCAAGGGAATTAACCCAATCAAACCCTTTTGAATCGTTTCATCCACNTTCTCCGCCTCCTATTGTTTTTTGTCCTGTCATGTAAGTTATAACTGCGTTGCTGTTCTGATACCATAACATAAAATTAGCTTAGTTCCAATTATTGTATTTCAGCAATAATTAATAACACTTAATGCAATTTTCATGCCATGTTTGAGTCATTATAAAAAAGCCATTCTTTTTAATTTAAAATCATATCAGTTTAGCTATCATCTCAAGTGTCCCAGATATTCATCATCTCTATTTCACACACGAGTGCCAAGCATTCCATATCAAGTAAACAACAAAAATAAGCAGAAGTACTGTCATTTATGACAGTACTTCTGCTTATTTTGACAG
>JGI24143J45723_1000571_pt1 | contig 18816 bp, 15 predicted proteins | sample BarGraIncu00432A_FD_45723 | JGI IMG/M metagenome (IMG submission 45723) | reverse complement strand
TGCTCAATAAAGTGTTGGGACACTGTGGTGAAGTAGACATAAAGTGTGCCACGAGATATTAGCATCCTTTATCAACACTTTTATCGACCGGCTTGCCCTAGCGGAGCCTTTAGATTTGCCTTTGAAAAGGAGATGGATATGAAGAAACTGCTCGTTTTGTTACTCCTGCTGTATCCGATGTCGGCTATTGCCGTGACCTATGAATGGACCGATCAGAATGGAACGGTGAACTTCACTGAGGACCTCGGGAAAGTGCCAAAAAAGTACCGGAAGAAGGCGAAGGTATTGGGCGCTGACGAAGGTGCTGCTCCGCAGGTCATTGACGAGCCCGCCAAGGGAAAATCAAAGGAGAGCGCTACTCAGAAAGAGAAAAAGGTGCCTGCTGCCAAGGACGAGACCGGATTGCGCGGTGAGTATGCGGTTGCCAAGGCAAATTTGCAGGCGACCGAAGATGAACTTACCGGCCTGCGCAGACGGGTGGGGGACACCTCCAAGATGTCTCGCACTGAGTATCTTTCCCTGCAAAACACCATAAAACAGGAGGAGCTCCGGGCTCAGGAGCAGAAGCAGAAGCTGGAGTCGTTGCGTGAGGCCGCCAAAAAGGCCGGTGTAGCACTGTAGCAAAATCCTGGGGGCGTTTTTTAGTCGAGAGGGTCGGGGTGAGGATGGGGAAAAATATCAAATGGACCTGTGACGTCTGCGACGCAGGGCATTGGGTAGAAAAAGCTCCAAAACATCGTCCACCGTGATGATACCGGCCATCTTTTCCGTCTTGTCCAGCACCGGGACGGCGATCAGGTTGTACTTGGCGACGATCTCCAGTACCTCGTTCGGCGTCGCGTCTACCTGCACGCTTTTTACGCCCGTAGTCATCAGATCACGAACTCGCGCCTTTTCCCCTCCGACCAGAAGATTCTTGAGACTCACCACCCCCAGCAGTTGCTGCTTATCGTCCAGCACGTAGAGGTAGTACACGTTATCTACCTCTTCAGCACGCAAGCGTACCTCCTGCAGGGCCTCCGCGCAGGTGAAATCCCCCGAGACGGCCACGAACTGGCTATTCATCAACCCCCCAGCTGTGTCCTCCTCGTGTTCCATCAGCTCCTGGATCTGGTCCGCCTCTGCCTCAGCCATGAGCCCCAGAAGCTCCTGCGCCTTGGCTTGCGGGAGGTCCCCCAGCACGTCCGCCGCCTGATCCGGACTCATTTCCTCGAGTATGCAGCTTGCCTCCCAACTCTCAAGCTGGCTGATGACCCGGCTGCGCAGTTCGGGCTCCAGTTCGTGAATGGCCTCCCCGGCGGTCTCGGTGTCAAGTGCGTCCAGCACTGCCTGGACGTTGCCGGTGGGGATGTTCGAGATGATCTGCGCCAGGTCCGCGGGGTGGATTTCCTTCAGTTGATCGCGTGCCACCGTCAGGGTGAGGGGGAACAGGTTCGGCTCCAGCGGCTGTACGTACTCCCAGCTGATATGGTAGTGGGGGAGCGGGTGCTTCAGGAGGAAGCCGATGCGCTCCCCCAGGTGTTCAAACCCCATGCGGCGCAACAGGCCCCGGACCCCGACGTCGACAAAAAAGACGCAGAGTCGCTCCCGATAACTTCCCAGTTTCACGTCATTGACCCGCACCACCTTGGCTCCGTTGACGTCCACGATCTGCCGGTCCAGGACGTCGCGCTTGAGCAGGATTTCACCCCCGCGCTGCCGATAGTTCGGGATGCTCTGGAAAGATCCGGATACTGAGATGACGAAGCGGTTGAAAAGGGCAACGCGCTGCCAGGGCACCGAGAGGGTGTCTCCCTTTTTCTGGTTACTCTGTACCAGGAGGTGCGATACTTCGGGAAAGCTGCTCCCGGGGATCATCACCAGGTCCCGTAGCGTCCCTATCTCGTGCCCGTACCCGTTGATGACGGTCTTGCCGAGAATCGAGCTTAGAAATATCTCGCTCATCGTGATGTTCATGATCGCTCCGCAAGAAGGGACGGTTCAGGCTCGGCTGACGCGAACTGATAATTAGATAACATCAACAATATAGGGCCGGAGCGCTCAAAGTCAACCTGCCGCGCCGGTGAGGCAATTGACACCCCGCGAGTTTGCTGTTAGGTTAGGGGCCAATTTGACCACTGGAGAGCCTGCAATGACATTTCCCAACATCGACCCGGTCTTCCTGAAGCTGGGTCCGCTCGAATTTCGCTGGTACGGCCTGATGTACATCTGCGGGTTTCTGGCTGCGTATTTCATCATACTGGCAGGGGTAAAGAGAAAGGGGCTGCCGCTTGTCAAGGACGACGTCGCCGACCTGATCTTCACGGTCGCACTCGGGGTGATACTGGGGGGGCGTTTCGGATACATCCTCTTCTACAATTTCTCCTACTATCTGGACCACCCGATGAAGCTCTTCGCAGTTTGGGAAGGGGGGATGTCGTTTCATGGCGGGCTGACCGGAGCCATTCTCGCCGGCCTTTACTTCATCAGAAAGCACAAGATACGCTTCTACCAGATAGCAGACATCGGATTTCTCGCCGGCCCGGTGGGGCTCGGGCTGGGGCGCATCGGGAATTTCATCAACGGCGAGCTCTACGGCCGGGTCACCGACCTCCCCTGGGGGATGATCTTCCCGACCGGAGGCCCGCTGCCGCGCCACCCCTCCCAGCTCTACGAGGCATTCCTGGAGGGGCCGCTGATGTTTCTGATCCTCTATACGGTGTCCCGGAAGCTGAACCGTGACGGCGTGGTCTTTTGGTCCTTCATCTCGCTGTACGGCCTGTTCCGCTTTTTGGTTGAGTTCGCCAGGGAGCCCGACGCGCAGATCGGCTACCTTATCGGTGGGCTTTCCATGGGGCAGATGCTGAGCCTCCCCATGTTCCTGGTGGGCGGGGCAATGGTGATCCACTGCTACCGGGCGGGGAGTAAGGCAAAAGAGTAGTGGGAGGGGGGTCAGACCAGCTTTTTCTTCATCTCCAGGATGTTTTCCCGGCAGTTCTTGCGGTAGCTAACCGAGTCCATCAGCGAGCGTATCAGGAAGATGCCGCGCCCCCGATCCTCCAGTTCATCGAAGTTCGGTGGGGGGATGGAGTTGATGTCGAATCCTTGGCCGTCGTCGTAGACCTTGATGGTGAGATAATCGACACAGATGGAGATGACGATGCGGACCTGCTTCTCGGGTTCCCTGGGCCCGGCATGCTTGATGGCATTGACCATCGCCTCGGTGAGGACCAGGTTCAGCTGGTAGGCAAGGGTGTCCCGATCGCCGCTGTAGCGCTCTAGCTCGCGGGCTATATCCTCCCCAATCCGGCCGATCAGGCTCAGGTACCGGGTCTTGTTGGGGACCTTTATGTCTACCTCGATCGCATTTCCTTCCATCTGGCGCCTCGCTTGTTACTGGAAATTTTCCATGGCCTCCGTCGTGGATGGAAAAATCTCAAATACCCTGTGCAGCCGGGTCAATTCGAACATGGACTTCACCTGTGACTGCAGCGAGGAAAGCTTGAGGTTCCCCTGGTGCGATATGGCGTTCTTGAACCCCGATACCAGTGCGCCGAGCCCCGAACTGTCTATGAACCGCACGTCCTTCAGATCAACCAGCACGTTCTTCTTTCCCTCTTCGAAAAGCTTCTGTACCGCGGTCTTCAGCTCGACAGAGTTGTGGGCGTCCAGCCGCTCCTCCTTCACATAAATGATGACTATGTCGTTCCTTGTCTCTTGCGCTAAATTCATGGCCTTCTCCTCGTAGTGAAGTCCGATAAGCTACAAATCATTGTGCTATAACCGGCCGCTTTTGGCAAGGACGCCCTGACGGGCCACCTTGCCTACCTTCATGACTACCATGGAAACATCGTCCTGTAAAGGTCCCGAGCCGCAGAAGGCGGCCAGCCGCCCCAGGACTGCCTCGATCATGGCTTCCGGGGACTCCTTTTGCACCTCGAAGAGGAGCTCGCACAACCTTGGCACGCCGAAGAACTCACCGGGAGCCCCCTCCGCCTCGATGATGCCGTCGGTGAATATGAACAGCAGGTCCCCCGGTTCGAGCCGGACACTTTTCTCCTCGAACGTCACCTGGTACTCCACGCCGAGAATCAGCCCCTCGGTATCGAGTTCCTGCCAGAAACCGCCCCGCAGCAGCAGGGGCCTGGTGTGTCCTGCGTTGGAGTAGCTAAGGACGCTCTCCCTGGCGTCGAACTTGCCGCAGAACATGGTGATGAAGAGCTCGGCGCGGGTCAGATCCTCGTACAAAAGCGTGTTCAGCACCTTGAGGATCTCTCCTGTCGACTTGGTCGCCTGCATCTGCGCCCTCAGTACGCTCCTGGTCTCCACCATGATGAGCGCCGCGCCGACGCTGTGGCCGGAAACGTCGGCCATGACGATGTCCACCAGATCGTCTCCGCGCTGGAAAAAGTCGTAGTAGTCCCCCCCGACGTGGCTTGCCGGGACGCAGCGGCAGGCGATACTCACCCCGGGTAGCTGCGGGGGGGAGGTGGGGAGCAGGGAGAGCTGGATCTGCTTGGCCAGCTCCAGGTCGCGGGTCACCCGGGCGTTTTCCAGCTGGGCCGCTTCCTTTTGCTCGCGTTCGCGGTCGCGCGCTTCCCGTTCGTAAACGATCCGCACCGCCTGGGCCAGCTGGCCGGCCAGGCTCTCCAAAAGTTCCACGAACTGCTCGGTGAAGAGGCCGACGATGGAGCGGGAGAATACCGAGAGGATTCCGACCGGCGGGGCCCCCTCGATCGCAATCGGGATGTGGGCGAAGGATCTGATCCCCTCGCGCCGGAAGATCTCCTTGGCGATCGGTTTGGTTATGTAGGCGGTGTCGTTGAAGAATTCGGTGCGGCGCCCGAGAAACGCCTCGCCCACGTGGGTGTCTATCTCCAGGATGCGGTCCTCCGCCGTGATCCGCTCTCCCCCCTCGCCCTTGTGGCTGCGCACCTGCAGGACCCCGGCGTCGTTCAGAAGTCTGATGACGCAGAGGTCCAGTTTGAACTCGCGTAGCAGCAGCTCGAGGAGGTCCTCCATGATGATGTTGAGTTCCAGAGAGCGGTTCATGATCTCGGAGGCGCGCAGGCGGACGAAGAGCGCCTCGCGGCTCTGGTCGCGCGAGGTGCGCACCGTGGAGAAGATGTCGTAGACCGATTCCATCCGGCTTCCGATGTCGGACAGGAAGCTCTCCACGACGGCACCCGCGGCGGCTCCGCCAAGCGAAGCCGCCAGGGTCTTTTCCACGAACCGCTTCAGGTTGGGGAGCTCGAACTCGGAGACCCCACCGCGGCCGTCAATCTCCCGCTCGCCCAGGTAGTCGCTGATCGCCAGGTGGGCCTGGGGCTCCCCGATGAACTTCGACATCAGGTTCACGAACTGCACAATGGTCACCGGTTTGGAAAGGCGCTTGGTCTCCCAATGCGTGTCGCCGTTCTCGGGGATGAAAACGTGCACGAACTTCCTCACCTGATCTCTTTCCTTTTCTCCCTGCCCGCGCAATATCGAGAGCGAAAGGTAGGCCGAGATGTTCAGGAACATGCTCCAGAAAAGCGCGTGGGTCCAGGGGTCGAGTCCCGTCATCCCGAAAAGGGCCTGCGGCTTCAGGAGCCCCATCCCGAAGGGCCCCTGGTTCAGGATCTCCGAATCCCACCACCCCGAGTGCACCAGGGAGGGGAGCAGCAGGGTGTAGAACCAGACCGCGAAGCCGAGCAGCATGCCGGTGATGGCGCCCACCTTGTTGCCGCGCGGCCAGTAGAGCCCCCCGATCAGCGCCGGAGCGAGTTGGGCCGCCGCGGAGAACGAGATGAGCCCCATGTTGGAAAGGAGGTAGCTGTCGCCGACGATCGCCTGGTAGAGGTAACCCAGTAGTACCACCAGCAGGATCCCGACCCGCTTCAGGTTGTGCAGGAGCGAGGGGAACCAGACCCGCGGCTTGAAGCGGATCACGACCGGCATCAGCACGTGGTTCAGCAGCATGGTCGAGACCGCGATGCTTTCCACCATGACCATGCCGGCCGAGGCGGAGAAGCCCCCCAGGAAGGCGACCAGGGCAAGCCAGGGGTGGCCGGCTTTAAGCGGCAGGGTGAGCACGAAATAGTCGGCGCCCGCAGAGCTGCCGGTCAGCAGGAGCCCGGCGACGGCGATTGGCATGACGAAGAGGTTCATCAGGAACATGTAGGCCGGGAAGCGCCAGGCCGCGGAGTTGAGATGGCTTTCCTGGGCGTTTTCCAGCACCATGACCTGGAACTGGCGCGGCAGCAGCATGACCGCGCTCATGGAGAGCATCAGCAGGCTGCACATGGAGGCGTAGGAGTTCTCGCCGGAGCCGCTCAGCGTGGTGAGCCGGGTCAAAAGCGCGGGGTCCTTCTGGCTCAGGCGGTTGAAGAGATCCCCGACGCCGTCGAAAAGCCCGTAGGTGAGGAAGATCCCGACCGTGACGAAGGCCAGCAGCTTGACGATCGACTCGAGCGCGATGGCTGCCACCAGCCCCTCGTGGCGCTCGGCGGAGACCAGGTGGCGCGCCCCGAAGAACACGCTGAAGAGTCCCAGGAGCAGGGCGGAGAAGAGGCCCGGGTGGGGCGACAGCGGGGAGAAACGGTCCATGAGACCCAGGTGGAAGTCGTGGTAGCCGGTAATGATGGTGAAAGAGGTGGAAACCGCGCGCAACTGGAGCGCTATGTACGGCATGATCCCCATCAGGGTGATCCCGGTGATGATGGCGCCCAGCCACTGGCTGCGGCCGTAGCGCGAGCTGATGAAGTCGGCGATGGAGGTGATGTTGTTCTGCTTGGAGATCCGGACGATCTTCTTCAGCAGGAACCACCAGGAAAAGGCGGTCAGGGTCGGACCGAGGTAAATGGGGAGGAAGTCAATGCCGGTGGTCGCCGCTTTGCCGACGCTTCCGTAGTAGGTCCAGGAGGTCGCGTAAACCGCGATGGAAAGCGAGTAGACCGTGGGGTTCGCGGTGATGGAGCGCCCGAGCTTCTGGCGCTGGTCGGCGTAGTAGGCGACCAGGAAAAGAAGCACTATGTAGAGGAGCGCGGTGCCCCAGACTAGATCGACGTTCAGCATCACTGGTCTTCCTTCGTGTCGCTTGCGTGCCGCTCTGCGCGGCTGAAGAGGTAGACGATGAAGATCGAGAAGACCCAGCCCAGCAGCAGGTACAGGTAGAGTAGCGGTATGTCGAAGGGGCGGTTTGGCTTATTGAAAATGCTGATGAAAGGGTAGTTCATCATGATGAAACCAAGGACAAAGCAGATCACCCAGCTGTCCTTGAGCTTCAGGCGTCCGATCACAACCTCCTTTATCCGTGATTTCATGACAGAATCCCCATTCCCTTCAGCACCAGGTCAACCTCCTGGAAAAGCGGCAGGGAACTGTCGATACTGATCGCCTCGCCCGGTTCCGGTGCCTCGAACTCGGCTGTCTGGCGCGGCAGAAGCTCGCTCCTGCCGTCGGAAATCTCCCCGGGCTCCCGGTGCCTTTGCTCCAGGCGTTCCCCGGTCACTTTTTCGTTGCAGCGCAGATGCAGCAGGAAAAAGCCCACCCCGAGCTGCTTTGCCAGGACCCGGAAGGCTCGCCGGTCCTCGGCATGGCGAAAGGTCGCGTCAACCACGACGCTCCTGCCGGAGCCAAGTTCGCGCCGGGCAGCCTCCAGGAGAGCCAGGTAGGTCGCCCGGCTGCTGGCGGGAGAGTAGATCCCCTGGTCGTATCCCTCGCTGCCCCGCTCGGTCGCTGCCCGCCCGGCAAGCGCTTTACGCGTCAGGTCCGAGCTGCAGTAAGCGAGACCGAGCTCCCGGGAAAGCTCGTGGGCCAGGGCGCTCTTGCCGCTCCCCATCAACCCGCAGGTAATGATCAGGGCAGGGGAAAGCCGCCCCCTGAGGCAATAGCCCCGGGAGAGGCGGAAATAGCGGCTGGCCGCGGCCTGCGTCGCCTGAAGCTCGCTTGGCGAGAGCCCGCTTTCCTTGAGCCGGAAGCTCTTCACCTTGCCCCGCACGAAGGCGCGGTACGCTTTGTAGAAGTCGAGGAGCTCTGCCGGCACCAGGTCTCCGCTAGCTTCCTGGTAGCTTTCCAGGAATGGGGGGCAGAGGTCGGCGCGACCGGCATATTCCAGGTCCATCAGGAGAAAGGCGATGTCGGCCGCCGTGTCGATGTAGCGAAAGCGTTCGTTGAATTCGATGCAGTCGAAGATGCAAATCCGGTCGGTCAGGCAGATGTTGCCGAGGTGCAGGTCGCCGTCGCACTCCCTGAGGAATCCGCCCTCGACGCGGGACCGGAAAAGCCCCTCGTGCCCGGCCAGAAAGCGCTCCACCCAGTCGCGCATCAGGGCGAGGTCGCCCCGCGAAAGCGTCAGGGGGACGAAGGGGGCCGCCTGACGGAAATTCTCCTCCCAGTTGGCCCGGATTGCCGCGCTGCTTCCCTGGGCGTCGATCTGCGCCCCCCGCGCGGCCCGGCCGTGGAACTCCGCGACCATCCGGGCGAGCTCCGCCATCTGGTCCGGCTGCAACTCGCCGCGTTCCAAAAGCTGTGCCAGCATCCTACTCTCGGGAAGCCGCTTCATCTTGACGGCGTAATCGACCAGGGTGCCGGAACCGCTGAAGACGGCGCCCCCAGGACCGACCCGCAGCTCCACCACCCCCAGGTAGATCTCGGGGCAAAGGCGGCGGTTCAGCCGCACCTCCTCCTCGCAGTAAAAGCGGCGCCGGTCCAGAGTGGTGAAGTTGAGAAAGCCGAAGTCTACCGGCTTCTTTACCTTGTAGACAAAGCTATCGGTAATGAAGATGAAGGAGACGTGCGTCTCGATGAGGCGAACCTCTGCCGTGGGCTCAGGGTAGGCCGCAGATTTAAGTAGCGATTTTATAAGCTTTCGAATCATCGCAGACCTTAACATGATGATATTATTTGAAAATTGTACCATAGCGGGGTGGTGTCGCAACCGATTTAATTTGCACAAATGTTGTTTGACGCTGCTACCTATTTATGTTAGTTTTTCATGTGACAAATCGCGCCATCCTGCGGGATACTGTATCCCGACCGGGTGACGCGTTTTTTAGGTTATTGTGACCGGCATACTGACAAGAAACCACGGGTATCCCATGACCACGAAGTGTTTAGCGCTCCTCCTCCTGCTGTCGATTCTCTCCGCCTGCGCTACTGAGCGTGCGGCAGCCTCGGCGCCCGCGACCCCTGTCACCGCAACCTCGGCGCAAGCCCGTACCCTCTACTTCTTCGCCCTGGCGCGTTTGCGCTCGGGTGAGGGGGACCTGGAAGGTGCGCTTACCCTGCTGAGAAGCGCCATGGAAGCCGACCCCGCTTCCCCTTTCCTGCACACCGCGACGGCGCAGATCTATCTGCAGCAAAACCGCGGCGAGGAGGCGCTTGCCGAGTGCGAGGCCGCCATTAAGATCGACCCCAACTTCCTGCAGGCCCAGCTTTTGTCCGGCAACACACTGGTTACCCTGCAGCGCGAGAAGGACGCCATCCCGTACTTTAAGAAGGTGATGGAACTCGACCCGACCAAGGAAGAGGTTTACCTGCACGTAGCTATCTATTACCTGAAGTCCTTTGAGTACGAACAGGCCGTCAACACGCTGAAGGCACTGATCAAGGCGGTCCCCGATTCGCCGCTTGGCTATTATTATCTCGCTAAAAGCTACGATCAGATGAAACTGCCGCGCGAGGCGCTCACCTACTACAAGAAGGCGGTGGAGTTGAAGCCTGATTTCGAGCAGGCGCTGGTGGAGATGGCGATCTCCCAGGAAACCCAGGGACTGGTCGGTGACGCCATCGAAACCTACAAAACCCTGCTTGAGGTGAATCCGTCCAACTTCAACGTGGTCCAGCACCTGGCACAGCTCTACATCCAGCAGCGGCGCCTCGACGACGCCCTTACCCTGCTGGAGCAGGACGGCGGGGACAGCCTGGAGAACTCCCGCAAGATCGGTCTGCTGCTCCTGGAACTGGAGCGTTACGACGAGGCGGTGACGACTTTCCAGTCCATCCTGAAGACCGAGCCCGGGGCGCAGCAGGTCCGCTTCTACCTGGCGACCGCCTACGAGGAGATGGAGGAGACCGATCAGGCGATAGCGGAGTTCTCGCAGATCCCGGTGGATTCCTCCTATTACCTGGACTCGCTGGGTCACCTGGCCTACCTTTACAAGGAAAAGGGGGAGCTGGAAAAAGGGATTTCCCTTTTAAAGAACGAGATCAAGCGCGATCCCTCCCATGTCGATCCCTACCTCGCGCTGGCCGGCCTCTACGAGTCGCTGGACCGGTTCCAGGACGGTATCGACGTGCTGAAAACCATGAACGAAACCCTCAAGGCCGATGCAAGGGTGAGCTTCCGGCTCGGGATACTCTACGACAAGACGGGGCAAAAGGAACTCTCTGTCGCCATGATGAAGCAGGTGCTGGCGGCGACCCCCAACGACCCGCAGGCCCTCAATTACCTGGGGTACACCTACGCCGAGATGGGGACCAACCTCGAGGAGGCGCTCGGCTACCTGAAGAAAGCCGTCGCGCTGAAGCCCGACGATGGTTTCATCCTGGACTCCCTGGGGTGGACCTTCTTTAAGCTGAAACGCTACGACGATGCGATCTACCAGCTGGAGCGGGCGGTTGACCTGTCCGATAATGACGCCACGGTCATCGGCCACCTGGCCGACGCCTACTGCGCCGCCCGGCATTTCAAAAAGGCGATCCCCCTGTACAAGAAGCTGCAGAAGCTGGAGCCGGAGCGGACCGACCTGATTGAAAAGATCAAGCATTGCCGGCAGGAGAACGGAGAAAAATGACCCTTTCGCGCCTGGTCACCTGGCTTATGGCCGCCCTGCTCCTTGCCGGGTGCGCCAAGGGTGCGCCCGAGCAACAGCAAAAGCCGCACGTTAAAGGGGGGCCGCCTGCCTACGGCGACGCCCTGGTCACCGGGAGCATCGGTGAGCCGTCCACGCTGATCCCGATTCTGGCCACTGATTCCTCCTCCGGTGATATCTCGGGGCTGGTCTATAACGGCCTGGTCCGCTACGACAAGAATTACCAGCTCGAGGGTGATCTGGCCCGCTCCTGGGAGGTTTCGGCCGACGGCCTGACCATCACCTTCCACCTGCGTCACGGCGTCAAATGGCACGACGGTCATGATTTCACTTCCCGCGACGTGCTCTACACCTACCATGTCGTCGTCGATCCGAAGACTCCCACCGCCTATTCGGAGGACTTTAAGCAGGTGAAATCCGCCCAGGCGGTCGACGCCTATACCTTCCGGGTCACCTATCCCAAGCCCTTCGCACCGGCGCTTGCCTCCTGGGGCATGGCGATGCTCCCAGCCCACCTTTTGGAAGGCAAGGACATTATGAAGAGTCCGCTCTCCCGGGCACCGATCGGGACCGGCCCGTACGTCTTCAAGCAGTGGATTCCCCTGCAAAAGCTCGAACTGGAGGCGAATCCGGACTACTGGGAGGGAAAGCCGTATATCAGCCGTTACCTGTACCGCATCATCCCTGATAGTTCCACCATGTACATGGAGCTCAAAGCCGGCGGCATCGACGAAATGGGACTTACCCCGGTTCAGTACCAGCGCCAGACCAACACCAAGGACTTTCTTAACCGTTTCAACAAGTACCGCTACCCGGCCTCAGCCTACACCTATCTCGGCTACAACCAGCGCCTGCCGCTGTTCCAGGACCGCAGGGTGCGCCAGGCGATCACCTGCGCGATCAACAAGGAAGAAATCATCCAGGGTGCGCTGCTTGGCATGGGTCAGGTAGCCCATGGGCCCTACAAGCCCGGGGCCTGGGCCTATAAGGCAAAAGTAGAGGATTTTGGCTATGATCCTGCCCGCGCGACCGCGCTTTTGAAGGAGGCCGGCTTCGTCATGGGCGCGGGTGGCATCATGGTGAAGGACGGCAAGCCGCTCAGTTTTACCATCATGACCAACCAAGGGAACGACCAGCGGCTCAAATCCGCCCTCATCATTCAAAGGCGCCTCAAGCACGTCGGAATCGACGTGAAGATCCGGGTCATGGAGTGGGCGTCTTTCATCACCAACTTCATCGACAAGGGGCAGTTCGAGGCAGTTCTGTTGGGCTGGACTACCGGCCAGGACCCCGATATCTACGATATCTGGCACTCCTCCAAAACCGCGCCCAAGGAACTCAACTTCATTCATTTCCAGAATGCGGAAGTGGATCGGCTCCTGGTTGAGGGGAGGGGGACCTTCGACGTCGCGAAGAGAAAGAAGTGCTATTTCGCCATCCAGGATATTCTGGCCCGCGAGCAGCCCTACACCTTTCTCTATGTACCCGACGCGTTGCCGGTTGTTTCCTCCAGGTTTCAGGGAATTGAGCCGGCACCCGCCGGCATCATGTACAACCTGATCAAGTGGTACGTGCCCAAGCCGGAACAGGTGAATTAAAAATGGCTAGCTATCTTCTCAAGCGGCTTATGGGGTTTCTACCCATGTTGCTCGGTATCACGCTGATCTCCTTTGTGGTAATCCATCTTGCGCCCGGAGAACCGGTGGAGATGCAGGCCTCTATGAATCCGAAGGTCTCGGCTGCTTCCAAGGCCCGTCTGCGCGAACTCTACGGGCTCGACAAGCCGTTGCACGTACAGTACGGCCTCTGGCTCTCCCATCTCGCTCACCTGGACTTCGGGCACTCCTTTTCGCCGGATAACCGCCCGGTCACCAAGAAAATTGCGGAGCGGCTCCCGATCACCATTTCAATTAATGTCATAGCGCTCATCCTGGAGTTCGGACTTGCTTTGCCGATCGGTATCCTCGCCGCGGTGCACCGGGACACGCTGCTGGACCGGGCTATTTCGGTCTTTGTCTTTCTTGGTTTTTCCGTTCCCACCTTCTGGCTTTCGCTGCTCTGCATGTATTTTTTCGGGGTGAAGTACAACCTGCTGCCGATATCCGGCATCCACTCCATGGGAAGCGAACGGCTTGCGGCACTCCCTTGGTTCTGGGACACCGCGCGGCACCTGATCCTTCCGATTTCCATCGCCACCTTCGGCAGCCTGGCCGGTCTCTCCCGATACATGCGCTCAACGATGGTGGAGGTTCTCTCTCAGGACTACATCACCACGGCGCGCGCCAAGGGGGTTAAGGAGCGCGCGGTCATCTACCGGCACGCCTTGAAGAACGCCCTGCTGCCGGTCATCACCCTGCTTGGTTTTTCCCTCCCCGGATTGATCGGCGGCGGTGTTATTTTCGAGACCATCTTTGGTATCCCGGGCATGGGACAGCTCTTTTACCAGGGAGTTATGGCACGTGATTACCCCCTTATTATGGGCATCCTGGTGATCGGCGCTTGTCTCACCCTGGTCGGTAACCTACTGGCGGATCTCTGCTATGCCTTTGCCGATCCGCGCATCCGCCAAGGAAGGGGGTAGCGATGTCCGTCCTTCCGATTCCTGGTGATCGCACCGGTCTGCTCTTTTGCCGCGAAGCCGCCAGCGTCCAAGGGCTACTACTTTGTCGTGGCGCCGCAACGGGAAGCGTGTTATGAGTGCCCAGATGAACAGTCCATTCCAACAGTTCTGGCGGCGCTTTCGGAGCAATCGCGTAGCGACCGCCGGACTGGTCGTCATCGCGGTGCTGTTTTTGCTCTCCTTTTGTGCGGGCTTCATCACCCCCTACGATCCCGATGCCCTCGACGCCTGGCACGTGCTACTGCCGCCGTCGTCGGCACACCTGTTCGGGACCGACGAGCTGGGGCGTGACGTTTTGACCCGGGTCATCTTTGGGGCCAGAGTTTCCCTGAAGGTGGGCTTCGTCGCAGTCGGCATCGCCGTCGCCATCGGCACCGTGGTCGGACTTTTCGCCGGCTTTTACGGCGGGTGGACCGATTCCCTGCTGATGCGGGTGGTGGACATCATGCTCTGCTTCCCAACCTTCTTCTTGATTCTGGCCGTCATCGCCATGCTGGAGCCGTCGATCTGGTACATCATGATCATCATCGGGCTTACCGGGTGGATGGGGGTGGCGCGTCTGGTGCGGGCCGAGGTGCTTTCGCTCAAAAACAGGGACTTTGTGCTGGCAGCCCGCGTGCTGGGAGCCTCGGACCTGAGGATCATCTTTCGGCACATCCTTCCAAACGCCCTATCTCCGGTGCTGGTTTCCGCGACCCTGGGCGTGGCCGGGGCGATCCTCACCGAATCCGCGCTCTCCTTCCTCGGAATCGGTGTGCAGCCGCCCACCCCGAGCTGGGGGAACATCCTTACCTCGGGGAAGGACTACATCGAGTTCGCCTGGTGGCTCTCGCTTTTCCCGGGAGTGGCCATCCTCGTTACCGTCCTTTCATACAACTTGGTAGGGGAAGGGATTCGCGACGCGCTCGACCCGAGAAGGCAGCAGTAAAATTGATGGTCAGGCTCCGGAATAGGCATTAAAAGATGGCAGAGAGATGATAGAGAGATGATAGAGAGATGATAGAGAGATGGGACGAACACCAGGTTCGCCCTACGGCAATAGGTGTAGGGGCGAATCTTGTATTCGCCCGTTTGCGCCACCCGCGAACAGGGGTGCGAAGAACCCTTCGGCCTCCGGGAGAGGGGCAGGTGGGAACGTGGAACGTAGAACAGATCTTAAAACAGATCCTAAAACGGATCTTAGACCTAACAGCTTTTTTCAAGAGGGGCATATGGGCGAGTTTTGCGAGGATGGGTTTGAAGTGTTGAAGGTGGACAAACGGGAATTCGTTCCCACGACCCTTGAAGACGAACTGCGGGTGGATAAACTCTGCAGCGATCTTTTACATCGTTATTACTGCGAAAGCATGGACGCCGGCCTCACGCCGGAAGAGGCCACAGCGCTCGCCGGCGCGGCGGATTACTTTATCCGGGATTTCGTGGTCTCGATCAAGGCCCGCAGCATTTTTGACGAGCGCCCCGGCATCGTGCGCCAGTTCGCCGCCAACTGGTACATCGTCAACACCATGGAACCCCTGGTGGAAGAGATCGACGGCTACCTGGCCGGCATCAAGGGCTTTTACCGCTTCCTGCACGGACATCAGCTCATCTCGCTCAAGTTTCTCCAGGCCATTGAGGCGGAGTGCGCGGACCGGGATTACTACGCGAGCCGGATCGAGTCCTTTTGGGACATTAAAGGCGACGGCTACCTGGCCTGGGAGAAGGAGTGCTCGCTTAAGGATGCCTGAAACCTGCCACCTATCGACCTGCACCGCCCGCGTCCAATCCCGGCCAAGCGCTGACTGGAGCCCGCCTGCTTGAAAACCCTCGTTAGCAAGATCCAGCGTCAAAGCCTTTTTGAACCCGGGGAAACCGTCGTGGTGGCGGTTTCCGGCGGAGCGGACTCCGTCGCTTTGCTGGATATCCTGAGCCACCTCGAAGAGGGGAGTCTGCGCCTGGTGGTGGCTCATGTGAACCACTGCCTGCGGGGCGGAGCGTCCGACGGCGACGAAGAGTTCGTCTCCGGACTTGCCGCACGCTACGGTTTCCCTTTCGAGTCGCTCCGAGCTGACGTCGCTGCGCTCTCCCTGAGCTTACGCATTTCATTGGAGGACGCCGGGAGACGTGAGCGCTACTCCTTCTTCGACAGGATCGCGCAATCCTACGGTGCTGCCAGCATCGCCCTGGCCCATCACCGCGACGACCAGGCCGAAACGGTGCTGATCCGCCTGCTGCGTGGAGCCGGCGGGGCAGGGCTGAGCGCCATGGGGAGTCTATCCCAGGGAAAGCTCAAGCGGCCGCTACTGTCGGTTTCCCGGGCCGAGATCGAGCAGTATCTGAGGGACGCGGGGCTAAACTACCGGACAGACGCAAGTAATGCCGATACGACTATCCTGCGAAACAGCATCCGGCATGAACTGATCCCCATGCTGGCTCGCTACAACCCGAAGATATCGGAGCGTCTCGCCGCGACGGCGGAGATCCTTGCCAATGACGAGGAACTGCTGCAGGGACTCACCGAGACGGCATATACCAGGCTCGCAGGAAACGACAGCGCCGCTGTAACGCTCGCTATCGATGAATTGGCCCGCGAACCGCGCGGGCTCCGTCTGCGTCTCTACCGGCGCGCGCTCGCCGAGCAGCGCGGCGATCTGCAGCGCATCGGCCTTTCCCACCTGGACGCCATCGACGGCCTGATCCTATCCGCACGCCCCAACAGCTCCATCAAGCTGCCGGGGGACTGCATCGTTTCTCGAAGCTACAACGCGCTCCGCTTCACGGGCGCTCTGGCACCCGGGGAGCCCGGATTTGACTTGGCGATCGAGGGTCTCGGGAGTCATCTGCTTCCCTGCGGAAGGCGCCTGCAGGTGGAAAGCGTTCCGCCTCCGGACTGTCTCGACGCCGGTTCGCGCCGGGTTGCCTACCTCGACCCTACCGCCGCTCCCTTCCCCTGGCTTTTGCGCAGCTTCGCCCCGGGGGACCGTTTCCGGCCACTCGGGATGGCCGGCGCGCAGAAAGTGAAAGATCTTTTCATGAACGAAAAAATTCCCGCAGCAGAGCGGCGCCGCATTCCGCTTCTCATAAGTGCCGGGCGAATCCTTTGGGTCTGCGGGGTCAGACTGGCAGATGAGGCTCGCGTTTGCTCCGTTTCGGGACCCGTTTTACGGGTTGAAATTCTTGAAATTACACCTTAAAGCACTTGTCAATGGGTCCCCTTTGTGGTAATCCTTTTGTTCATTTGAATTCTTTTTCCAGGTCTGGAAACGACCTGGCAACATCCAACTACAAGGCAACTTGGTCCGGACGCCGGGACCATGGTTTGCAGCATACCGACAATCGGGAGGAAAACTTGAATCAATTCTATAAGAACCTGGCGCTCTGGCTGGTGATCAGTCTAATGATGATCCTGCTGTTCAACCTCTTCAACAAACCGAAGCCGACCCAGGAAAAGCTCGACTACAGTGACTTCATTGAGGCTGTAGATACCGGCAAGGTTAAGAATGTTGCCCGCCCGATCGCTTCCGTTATCATCCAGGGGAACGAGATCATTGGCAAGTATGCCGACGGCAAGGAGTTCAGGAGCTACAAGCCTGCCGACGCCAACCTCACCGTGACGCTGCTCGAAAAGCATATCCCGACTTCGGCACGCCCCGAGGAGGAGCGCTTCTCCTGGTTCTCGCTGCTGGTTTCCTGGTTCCCGATCATCTTCCTGGTTGCCGTCTGGATCTTCTTCATGCGTCAGATGCAGGGCGGCGGCGGCAAGGCGATGGCCTTTGGCAAGAGCCGCGCGAAGCTTCTGACTGAGACCCAGGGGAGAATTACCTTCGAGGACGTGGCCGGCATCGAGGAAGCCAAGGACGAGTTGGAAGAGATCATCAACTTCCTGAAGGACCCCAAGAAGTTCACCAAACTGGGCGGCAGAATTCCCAAGGGCGTCCTTCTCATGGGACCCCCGGGAACCGGCAAGACGCTTTTGGCCCGCGCCATCGCTGGCGAGGCCGGTGTTCCCTTCTTCTCCATCTCGGGTTCCGACTTCGTCGAGATGTTTGTCGGCGTTGGCGCGAGCCGGGTACGTGATCTGTTCGTGCAGGGGAAGAAAAGTGCACCTTGCATCATCTTCATTGACGAAATCGATGCAGTGGGACGCCACCGCGGAGCCGGCCTGGGCGGCGGACACGACGAGCGTGAGCAGACCCTGAACCAGCTGCTGGTCGAAATGGACGGCTTCGAATCCAATGAAGGCGTAATCCTGATCGCCGCCACCAACCGTCCCGACGTACTTGACCCGGCGCTTTTGAGGCCGGGCCGCTTCGACCGTCAGGTCGTGGTGCCGCGCCCCGACGTCAAGGGCCGCGAGATGATCCTGAAGGTCCATACCAAGAAGACCCCGCTGGCCCCCGACGTCGACCTCGGCGTCATCGCCCGCGGCACACCGGGCTTCTCCGGCGCCGACCTCTCCAACGTGGTTAATGAGGCGGCCCTGCTGGCTGCCCGCAAGGAGAAGAGCTGCCTTGAGATGATCGACTTCGACGACGCCAAGGACAAGGTCCTCATGGGCGTTGAGCGTCGCTCCATGGTGATCTCCGACGCAGAGAAAAAGAACACCGCGTATCACGAAGCGGGACATACCCTGGTCGCCAAACTGATTCCCGGGACCGACCCGGTGCATAAGGTTTCCATCATTCCGCGTGGCAGGGCGCTCGGCGTCACCATGCAGCTTCCGATCGAGGACAAGCACAGCTACTCCCGCGAGTCGCTCCTGGACCGGATCGCGGTCCTCATGGGCGGACGTGCTGCCGAGGAACTCATCTTCAAATCGATGACGACCGGCGCCGGCAACGACATCGAGCGGGCCACCGAAATCGCGCGCAAGATGGTGTGCGAGTGGGGCATGAGCGAGAAACTTGGCCCGGTCAGCTTCGGCAAGAAGGACGAGCAGATCTTCCTCGGTCGCGAGATGGCTACCCACAAGAACTACTCCGAGGCAACCGCAGTCGAGATCGACGGCGAGATCAGGCTCATAGTCGAGCAGAACTATGCCCGGGTGCAGGAGCTTTTAGCTTCCAACATCGAAAACCTGCACAGGGTTTCCCTGGCTCTCATTGAGAAGGAAAACCTGACCGGCGAGGAGATCGACCGCATCATGGCGGGCGAGACCCTCCCGCCCGACGCTACCGTCGCGGCATGATCGTAGCGGCCTCAACCTGGGAGCTCTCCCGGCGCTCCTTGAGCCTGGAGCGCCCCCTGGTGATGGGGATTTTGAACGTCACCCCGGACTCCTTTTCCGACGGCAACCGGTTCTTCAGCTGCGCTGCAGCTGTGGAGCGGGCGCTGGAATTGGAGGCTGAAGGCGCCGATATCATCGATATTGGCGGGGAGAGCACGCGGCCCAATGCTCCTGCCGTCGACCTGGCGCAGGAGCTGAGCCGGGTGGTTCCGGTT
>JGI24143J45723_1000570_pt1 | contig 18855 bp, 15 predicted proteins | sample BarGraIncu00432A_FD_45723 | JGI IMG/M metagenome (IMG submission 45723) | reverse complement strand
CAACCCGGTTGCCGCCGCCCGAGAGCAATGGAATGACAGCACCAATACGCTGGCGATTGCACCCGGTGTGATTGTCGCGTATGAACGGAATGAACGTTCGAATGAGGTTCTCTGTGATAATGGCATTGAAGTCATTGGAATTGAAGCATCAGAGCTGGTACGTGGTCGAGGGGGCCCCCGGTGCATGACCATGCCTCTGTATCGAGATTCATTTTAGTCAGTCAATTTATGAAGAAGAATATTTTCCTTGTGAAATAGACTGAATATCAGTTAAAATAGAGTTAAAAGAAGTGATAAACGGAGGAAGCGCTATGAATTTAAAAGGACGTCATCTTTTGACGCTAAAGGATTTTACCCCAGAGGAAATACAGTATCTAATTGATTATGCGACAGAGTTAAAAGCAAAGAAAAAATCAGGTGAGGTTGGAACCCTTCTTAAAGGAAAAAATATTGTGCTTCTTTTTGAAAAAACTTCAACTCGAACCCGTTGCGCTTTTGAAGTGGCGGCCTTTGATGAAGGGGCAAACGTCACATTTTTAACGAATAGTCAAATGGGCAAGAAGGAATCTATTGAGGACACAGCAAAGGTATTAGGCCGCTTTTATGATGGCATCGAATTCCGTGGTTTCAAGCAGGAAACAGTTCAGATGTTAGCGGACTGTTCAGGCGTACCGGTATGGAACGGACTGACGGATACCGATCATCCGACCCAAATATTAGCGGATATGATGACTGTACAGGAAAATTTTGGCGAGCTCAAAGGCCGCCGACTTGTTTATGTTGGGGATGCCAGAAATAATATGGGCAATTCGTTGATGATTGGATGTGCAAAACTGGGAATGCACTTTGTAGCAGTTGCACCGGAAGTCCTTTTTCCGGAAGAAGGCTTAGTGGAAGAAATGCGAACTTTGTGCAAAACCACTGGGGGATCGATTACCCTGAGCACGGATATTAAAGCCGGTGTGAAGGGTGCCGATGTGATCTATACCGATGTTTGGGTTTCGATGGGTGAAGAGGATCAAATGGCTGAACGGATAAAATTATTGTCGCCCTATCAGGTCAATATGGAAATGATTAAGGCCACAGAAAATGATAAGGTAATCTTCCTTCATTGTCTGCCGGCTTTTCACGATTTAGAAACCACCGTTTCGCAAGAAGTCCAAGATAAATTTGGATTAAGTGAAATGGAAGTGACGGATGAAGTCTTCAGAAGCAGGCACTCGGTTGTCTTCGATGAAGCGGAGAATCGGATGCATACGATCAAGGCGGTTATGTGTGCCTCTTTGGTTGGCTAAAATATCCCCCTGTATTCACTAGAATCATCGCCAGGAGATTAAGAAATTATGGAAATAAAAAATATTAGGAAGTTGCAAAACGGTTCAGATGTACGGGGCATTGCGATTGCTGGAGTTCCTGGGGAACCCGTTAATTTCACCCAGGAAATGGTCATGAAAATAGCCTTTTCCTTTGCCATCTGGCTAGAGAATAAATTGGCAAAAAAAGCGCCGCTAAGTATCGCCGTGGGGCGGGATAGCCGCATTTCCGGGCCGCACTTTGCCCAGGCCGTAGCGCTGGGATTGGTGTGCAAAGGAAATAAGGTCTATCAATGCGGCATTGCCACCACCCCGGCAATGTTCATGACCACGGTAGATCCGGTCCTGAATACGGACGGTGCGATGATGGTAACGGCCAGCCATCTGCCTTACAATCGGAATGGGCTTAAGTTTTTCACCAAAGAGGGCGGCTTGAATAAAGAAGATATTGCCGAAATCCTGGAACTGGCAGAAACAGTCGAAACATCGTTTACTCCCGGGGGGCAGGCCGTCGACTACGATTTCATCCCCTCTTATGCAAAAAATATTGTAGAATTGATCCGTGAAAAAACAAAGCAAGAGCAGCCGTTAGCCGGTAGTCATATCGTTGTAGATGCCGGTAACGGAGCTGGCGGATTCTTTGCCGAACAGGTTCTGCAACCATTAGGGGCAGATACAAAAGGAAGTCTCTATCTCGATCCGGATGGGAATTTTCCCAATCATGTTCCGAATCCGGAAGATCCACAAGCAATTGAACACATCACCAAAGCCGTTTTAGATAATCAGGCAGATATGGGGATTATTTTTGATACCGATGTGGATCGTGCCGCGATTATTGATGAAAAGGGAAATGCCATTAACCGGAATGGATTTATTGCCTTTATTGCAAGCCTGTTGTTGAAGGATTATCCCGGATCAACAATTGTGACCGATTCCATTACTTCGACCGGGTTAACCGAGTATATCCAAAATTTAGGGGGGAAACATCACCGCTTTAAACGAGGCTATAAAAATGTCATTAACGAAGCAATTCGTTTAAACGAAGCCGGAATTGAAACGCATTTAGCAATGGAAACCAGCGGACACGGAGCCATCAAAGAAAATTATTTTCTGGATGACGGCGCGCATCTTGTTACCCTGGCACTCATAAAGTTTGCCGAGCTTCATCAGTCCGGAAAACCGATTAGTTCTTTTTTAGAGGGTATGAAGGAACCGGAAGAAGCAAAAGAAATTCGTTTTAAGATAGCAGTTGAAGATTTTAAGGCATACGGTGCAAAGGTGTTGGAAGAATTTAAAATCTTTGCAGCAAGTCAGCCGGGCTGGACGTTGGTTGAACCTAATTATGAAGGGGTTCGGGTAAGCTGCGATGAAACGGCCGGAAATGGCTGGTGTCTACTCAGAATGTCCCTTCATGATCCCATTATGCCACTCAATATTGAATCCGACTCGGTTGGTGGATGTGAAGTTATTCAAACTACGTTGACGGAGTATTTAGATCAATTCGGGGCTTTGAAACAATAGCAAAGATCAGTAATGTAAAATAGAGTCAGTAAAAAACCGCAACAGGGGTAAAAGTCCTGTTGCGGTTTTTATTTGCGCCGATTAATTATCATTTTCCAGTTGTGAAACAAAGTCATCAATCAATTCCATATGTTGGGACATGGCCATAGCGGCTTTAAGGGGATCATGGCTTTGGAGAGCCTGAAGAATATTCTGGTGCTGTTGATCGATGAGGGGGCCTCTGAGGGGATCATCAAGAATGGCGATACGAATATCCTTGATCAGTGCTTCAATAAGAAAAGCAGATGATAAAAGGACATTTTTGATCATGATGTTTTCAGAAGCCATGGCAATTTCATAATGGAAGCGCTTGTCCAATTCAGCCCGAATGGATTCATCGGTTTCGGTTTCGATTGCATGACAAATTTTTTCGATTTTTTCATATCGCTCAGGAGTCATGTGCTTTGCGGCCAGCTTGGCAGACTCGGTTTCCAGGGCTCGACGGAGTTCCTGAATCTGACTGATTTTTGCTTTACTCAGCCAGAACATAATGGTTAAGGGCTGGGTTAAGGTATCTTCATAATCGACGGCAATAAAGTTGCCTTCGCCCTGTTGGCATTTCACCAGACCAATCATTTCCAGGGCCCGTATGGCTTCTCGGATGGTTGCTCTTGAAACACCTAATTGTTCTGCCCACTGCCGCTCAGAAGGAAGACGGTCGCCGCTTTTTAAATTTCCCTCGATAATATTGTCTTTGATTTGTTCGAGGATTTGCAAATATATTTTTTTCTGTTCGATTTCTTTAAACATTTAAACACATCATTTCATTTTATTTGCTCATATCATCATAATACGCGTTGATTGTATTATACCAGTTGTGGTTATTAAATAGTGGAAGAAAAAAGGTCTAAGGTTTCTGTTATTAGTTTATTGTAGCATAGAGATTTTTAAATTCAAAACCATAAAAATATAAAAAAAAAGATGAAAACGTTATTTTAATGCTTGACAAGAATTTACGAAAAGAATATAATGGTAACAGGTTGGTGGTCAGACCACTGACCAATAGCAAAATTTTATCAAAGAGATTTTATCAGAGTAATTTTAATGGAGGGTAAGAATGAAAATATTGGTTTGTATTAAGCAAGTTCCTGGAACATCCAATGTGGAAGTCGATCCAGAGACCGGTGTCCTGATTCGTGATGGGGTTGAATCTAAGATGAATCCCTATGATTTATATGCTTTAGAAACCGCATTCCGGTTAAAAGAACAATTAGGAGGGACCATTACCACCTTGACGATGGGACCGATGCAGAGTAAAGAAGTGCTATTAGAGTCATTTTATATGGGTGCAGATGAAGGCTGTTTATTATCAGACCGGAAATTTGGCGGAGCGGATGTGGTTGCAACAAGCTACACACTCGCCCAGGGAGTTAAAAGACTTGGTGATTTTGATCTCATCGTTTGTGGAAAGCAAACCACCGATGGTGATACCGCTCAAGTTGGACCAGAAATGGCCGAGTTTTTAGGAATCCCGCATATTACAAATGTCATTAAGATTTTATTGGCAGATGAAAAAGGCTTGACTTTACAGATGAACATGGATGATTCTATTGAAATCCAACGGATTCCATACCCCTGTCTGATTACCGTGGACAAGGATATTTACACACCACGCTTACCCTCGTACAAGCGGAAAATGGCAATTACAGAAAATCCTGAAATAAAAATTCTGACGTTAAAAGATATGTATGACACTGATGAAAAAAAATATGGATTAAGCGGATCAGCCACTCAGGTTGAACGTATTTTTCCTCCGGAAAGCAATGTTGAAAAAACGAGCTTTGCAGGAGATGGCAAAACCCTGGCGAAAACCTTATTTGGAATTTTGTCAGAGAAAAAATATTTAGGCTAGAAAGGAAAAAATCATGGCAGGAATAAAAATAATCAAAGAAAACGCAGGTCGAGAGATTTATGAAGCACTGACAGAGATTTGTCCTTTCGAAGCCTTCAGTTATGAAAACGATAAGCTTGAAGTGACGGCCGCCTGTAAGATGTGTAAAATGTGTTTGAAAAAAGGACCGGAAGGCATTCTCATTCTTGAAGAGGACGAGAAAGTCGCCATTGACAAGGATTTATACCGGGGAATTACGGTCTATGTGGATCATATCGAAGGAAAGGTTCACCCCGTCACATTAGAACTGATTGGAAAAGCCCGAGAACTCGCAAAGGTTACTAATCATCCGGTTTATGCTTTGTTAATGGGAACCAATATTAAGAAGCCGGCAGAGGAACTTTTGAATTACGGCGTCGATAAGGTTTTTGTTTATGACGAACCGGAATTAAAACATTTTGTGATTGAACCCTATGCCAACGCATTTGAAGATTTTATTGAAAAAATCAAGCCGTCTTCCATCTTGGTTGGCGCAACCAATGTCGGCCGTTCACTGGCTCCGCGAGTGGCAGCCCGCTACCGCACCGGTCTGACCGCTGATTGCACGATTTTAGAAATGAAAGAAAATACCGATTTGGTACAGATCCGTCCGGCTTTTGGCGGAAATATTATGGCCCAAATTGTTACCGAAAATAATCGTCCCCAGTTTTGCACCGTTCGCTATAAAGTGTTTAACGCTCCTGAATTTGTGAAAGATCCTTGGGGAACCATTGAAATGATGGAAATCAAAAAAGAAAAACTGATTTCATCCATTGAAGTCCTGGAAGTGATTAAAAAAGAAAAAGGACTGGATATTTCTGAGGCTGATACCATTGTGGCTGTCGGCCGAGGGGTAAAAAGCGAAAAAGATTTGGATATGATTAATGAATTTGCTGAAAAAATTGGCGCTGTCGTGGCCTGTACCCGACCCGGAATTGAAGCCGGCTGGTTTGATGCAAAGCTTCAAATTGGGCTTAGCGGCCGAACGGTAAAACCAAAGCTGATTATTGCCCTTGGTATTTCCGGGGCAGTACAGTTTGCTGCCGGGATGCAAAATTCCGAATACATCATTGCCATTAACAATGATCCCAAGGCACCCATTTTTAATGTTGCCCACTGTGGGATGGTCGGTGATTTGTATGAGATACTGCCGGAACTGCTAAAAATGATCGAAGCGTCGGAAAAAATAGAAGAGCAGGAAATAACCGAGCCTGAAGAAAGGATGGCAGTATAAGATGGATTATAAAAAAGTCACAGCCGCGGATATCGTTTTTTTAAAGGAACTGATTCCGGCTGAACGCATTTTTGTTGGCGCAGAAATTGGCGAAGATTTCAGCCATGATGAGTTGGCAACCATTCATTCTTATCCAGAAGTTTTGATTAAGGTGAAATCGACAGAAGAGATTTCAAAAATCATGAAATTCTCCTATGATCATAATATTCCAGTGGTCGTGCGGGGTTCCGGTACGGGTTTGGTGGGCGCTTGCGTTCCTTTATTCGGCGGTATCATGCTGGAAACCACCCTGATGAACAATATTCTCGAGCTGGATACGGAAAATCTGACGGTAACGGTCGAACCAGGGGTACTCCTGATGGAACTGTCAAAATTTGTGGAAGAAAGTGATCTTTTCTACCCACCGGATCCCGGCGAAAAATCGGCGACGATAGCCGGAAACATCAGTACGAATGCCGGCGGGATGCGGGCCGTAAAATATGGGGTCACCCGGGACTATGTCCGCGGGTTGACGGTGGTGCTTTCCAACGGCGAAATTATTGAGCTGGGTGGAAAAATTGTTAAGAACAGCTCGGGCTATAGCTTGAAAGATTTGGTTATTGGTTCCGAAGGAACACTATGTGTCATCACCGAAGCCATACTGAAGCTTTTACCCTTGCCTAAAAAGACCCTGAGCTTATTGATTCCCTTTGACAATATTGGGGCCGCTGCCGGAATTGTGCCAAAGATCATCAAATCCAAAGCGATTCCTACAGCGATTGAATTTATGGAACGGCAAACGATTCTATTTGCTGAAGAATTCCTGGGAAAAAAATTCCCGGATTCCAGCAGCAATGCCTATATCCTTTTAACTTTTGATGGAAATACAAAAGAACAGGTTGAAGCCGAATATGAAGTAGTGGCTAATCTCTGTTTAGCAGAAGGAGCCAAGGATGTCTTTATTGTCGATACTGATGAACGCAAAGAATCCGTTTGGTCCGCCCGGGGTGCTTTTTTAGAAGCAATTAAGTCATCCACTACCGAAATGGATGAATGTGATGTGGTGGTGCCAAGAAATCGAATTGCTGAATTCATTGAATTCACCCATGACTTAGCAAAAGAAATGGATCTGCGGATTCCCAGTTTTGGACATGCCGGAGATGGAAATCTTCATATCTATGTTTGCCGGGATAAACTGAGCCAGGAAGATTGGAACACAAAACTTGACGAAGCGATGGGTCGCATGTATGCAAAAGCACTGACATTCCATGGCTTGGTTTCAGGAGAACATGGCATCGGCTATGCTAAACGGCAGTATCTTCTTAACGACTTTGGAACTGAACATCTGGCTTTAATGGCAGGAATTAAACAAACCTTTGATCCTAAAAACCTACTCAATCCTAAAAAAGTATGTCAGATGTAGGTGGAGTATGAATGATATTGTACTTTTCTGCATCGCATTAATTCCGGTATTATGGCTGATTGTTTCTCTGGGGATCTTAAAGATCCCCGGACACAAAGCCTGTCCTATTGCTTTGGTCATTACCATTATTTTAAGTTTGTTGGTATGGAAAATGCCAGTGGTGGATAGTCTTACCGCGGCGTTAGAAGGCGGCGCAATGGCCATCTGGCCGATCATGCTGATCATTGTCGCAGCTGTTTTCACTTATAATCTGGTCACACATACTGGCGGAATGGAAACAATTAAAAAAATGATGACCACTGTTTCCACTGATCAACGGATATTGGTATTGATTATTGCCTGGGGCTTTGGCGGATTTTTAGAAGCCATTGCCGGGTTTGGAACAGCAGTAGCCATTCCGGCCAGCATTCTGGCAGCACTTGGGTTTAACCCAGTGTTTGCCGCAATTATTTGTTTGATTGCCAACACGACCCCAACCGCTTTTGGGGCGATCGGTCTACCGGTGAGTACCCTGGCACAGGTAACCGGACTTAATGTAAACGATCTATCCTTCACCATTGCGATTCAGCTTTTTATTATGATTGTCGTGGTGCCGTTTGTTCTGGTTATGTTCACGGGCAAAGGAATTAAAGGACTTAAAGGTGTTTTCTGGATCACCCTTTTTTCCGGCATCTCCTTTGCATTGCCGCAAATATTTGTGGCAAAGTTTTTAGGGGCCGAGTTACCGGCAATTGTAGGATCCGTCTTGTGCATGGCGGTAACTATATTTATTGCCAAGGTCTTTTATAAGGATACCGCATCAAAGGATCAGGAGAAAATTGATCTAAAAACTGCGGTGATGGCGTGGCTGCCATTCATATTGGTGTTTGTGATCATTATTCTCTGCTCCTCATTATTTCCGGCAATTAATGGCGCTTTGTCTCAGGTTAAAACATCAGTGCAGATCTATACCGGCCCACAAGGAAAGCCTTTTACATTCCTTTGGCTGGCAACGCCCGGAACACTGATTATTTTTGCCACCTATCTGGCAGGTCTGATTCAGGGCGTAAAATTTGGAGTAATCAGTAAAATTCTCGGAAACACCGTTAAGCAGATGCTTAAATCAGCGATAACCATTATTTCCATTGTCGCAGTGGCCAAAGTGATGGGTTATAGTGGCATGATTGGTATCATAGCAACCATTTTAGTTTTACTAACGGGAAGTTACTATCCGCTGATTTCACCGTTTATCGGAGCGATGGGGACTTTTGTAACCGGCAGTGATACGTCAGCCAACGTTCTTTTTGGTGGCCTTCAGGTGGAGGCGGCAAAGGCCATCGGGATTAGTCCCTATTGGCTGGCAGCAGCCAATACAGCAGGCGCCACAGCAGGAAAGATGATCTCGCCCCAAAGCATTGCCGTGGCAACGGCGGCGACTGGAATTATTGGCAGCGAGGGAAAAATATTACAGACCACCCTTAAAGTTTGTCTGGCTTATGTTGTTGTGATTGGGTTGGTTGTCTATTTTGGAGCACCACTCATCGAAGGCCTTTTGAGTACTTTCGGTTAGAATTTTAATTATAAAAATATAAATTATTTCAATGAGATAAAGGGCATTAGGGGAGAACGCTTTCCTCTGATGTCTTTCTTTTAAAAGAAAGAAGGAAAAAATGATGAAAATAAGTTTGCCTTATGGAAAAGAAAAGCTAACTGCAGATTTAGACGAGTCCATCTTAAATGGCGTTCTGGTATCACAAATTGAGAATTATGATCCTCAAAAATCACAAATTGACATCGTTAAAGAAGCTTTGTTAAACCCGGTTGATTCACCAGGACTCAGAGAACTAGCCAAAGGAAAAAAGAAAGTCGTGATTATTGCCAGTGATCATACCCGACCGGTACCCAGCAAGATCATTATGCCATTAATGCTGGCGGAAATTCGCGCAGGCAATCCCAATGCCGAAATTACCATCCTCATTGCCACCGGATTTCATCGATTAACCACCAAAGAAGAAATGATTCAGAAATTTGGAGAGGCAATTGTTGAAAAAGAAAAAATTGTGGTTCATGATTCTGGTGATGCCGACAGCCTGGTAAAAATCGGGACTTTACCTTCAGGGGGTGAGCTTATTATTAATCAGTTAGCCGAAGAGGCTGATTTGCTTGTTTCTGAAGGCTTCATCGAACCACATTTTTTTGCCGGGTTTTCCGGAGGAAGAAAAAGTGTGTTGCCGGGAATCGCCAGCCGGGTGACCGTTTTGGCCAATCACTGTGGCGAATTTATTGCTCATCCCAAGGCCCGAACCGGATGCATTGAAGGAAACCCGCTCCATACAGACATGCTTTATGCAGCAAGAGCCGCAAAACTGGCTTTTGTCGTTAATGTGGTCATTAATTCTGAAAAAGATGTGATTCATGCGATGGCAGGTGATTGCGGCAGCGCTCATGCAAAGGGATGTGAGTTTTTAAAAAGCCTTTGCAGGGTTAAGGCAGTTCCCAGCGATATTGTTATCACCTCCAATGGCGGCTATCCTCTGGACCAAAACATCTATCAGGCTGTTAAAGGGATGACTGCTGCGGAAGCAGCTGTGAAACTGGGGGGCGTTATTATTATGCTGGCAAAGTCAAATGATGGCCATGGGGGAGATTCTTTTTTCAAGACATTTAAAGATGAGAAAAATATTGAGGTAATGTCAGAACGTTTTGAAAAAACACCAAGAAATGAAACCATTCCCGATCAGTGGGAAGCTCAGATTCTGGCACGAATTCTTTTAAAAGCAAAAGTCATCTATATTTCTGCGGCACCGGCAGCAATGATACGCGAGTTTCAGATGACACCGGCAAAAGATTTAGCAGAAGCATTGTCAGAGGCCCGAGAATACCTGAATAATGACCAGGCAAGAATAACGGTTATTCCGGATGGGGTGGCGGTTATTGTTGAATAAAGAGAAATTACTAAAGAGTAGTTATATTATTGCGGTTTCAGATAGCGGATATGACAGAGATTGAAAATGAAATAGAAAGAGCATATAGTCAAGAGGTACTTTGGCCTAATAGAGAACATACTATTGGGTCAAAGTACCTCTTTGATTTTTAAGGAGATAAGTAATAAAGGTTTTTGAATGGGAAATAATTATTCATTGCTTTCTATATAAAAAACAAAAAAATAGTTCACCTGTACCAAAAATGGGAGGATGTTTCTGTTAATATGAATTTATACATGAGAGTGGAGAAATTAAAATAGTGAAACTTTATCATGTTTATTTGATAATTAAAGGAGTATAATAGCGTTATATACAACAAACATACTGAATATAGTTGGATAAGAATCTTGAAAGGCATATGCATAGAAAAAGCAAACGATTAGATTGATTTAAAATATTTATTATAAAGAAGGTGATAATTTGAAATACTTAGGGCATACAAAAGATGGTAAAAGTTTTACAGGAGAGGAGAATTCACAAGAATTGAAAACTCATCTTGAAAATGTGTCAAACTATGCTGAAAAGTTTGCCATGAGTTTTGATGCTGGTGAAATGGGTGCATTATTAGGATTGGTTCATGATCTTGGTAAATATCAAATTAATTTTCAAGAACGAATCAGAGGAAGAAGTAAAGTAAAAGTAGATCATGCCACATTAGGTGCAAAAGTACTAACTGAAAGCTGGAAAGAAATGGGTTGGCTTCATGGAATGGTTGTTTCGGGTCATCATACTGGTCTTAAAGACAGTGGATGTGGGTCAAATATGGGAGATAATACATATTCTTCAAGAGTTAATAATTATCAGGGTCAAGATACAGAATATAGTAATGAAATAAATATACCGAGTGATTTCAAACCTAAGATGATTAATTGTGATAACGACACAATGAGTTTTGCCTTTGCAACCTATTTTAAAATGCTTTTTTCGTGTTTGGTGGATGCTGACTGGACAGACACTGAAGAATATATTACAGATATAAGCAGAGACAGTCTTCCGTATACAATTCAAGAATTAGATAAAAAATTAATCAGTGGTATACCAGCTAATAATGGTTCCTTTATTAATAATATTCGTGCAGAAATACTGAAAGATTGTCAGAAGGCTTCCCAAAAGGAACAGGGTCTATTTACACTGACTGTACCCACTGGCGGTGGTAAAACATTGTCTTCTTTGTCATTTGCATTACAACATGCTCTAAAATATAATCTCAAACGGATTATTTATGTCATTCCTTATACAAGTATTATTGAGCAAAATGCAGATGTTATTGCTGATATTCTTGGTAAAGAATTTGTTTTAGAACACCATAGTCAGGTTGATGAAGGAAAGGGAATTCTTGGAGAAGATGATATTGGTGAAGATATTAAAAAAAGAATAAAGTGGGCCAGTGAAAATTGGGATATACCAGTTATTTTAACCACAAATGTTCAATTTTTTGAATCATTCTTTTCAAACAAACCTTCAAAAACAAGGAAATTACATAATATTGCAGAAAGTGTGGTTATTTTTGACGAAGCACAAATGCTCCCCAGAGAACTGTTATCCCCATCCATGTATGCCATTTCTGAGTTGGTCACAAATTATAAGGTAACAGCGATTTTGTGCAGTGCGACTCAACCGGCGATCAGTCAATACAAATATAAAAAATTAAAAATTTCAGAAATTATAAGCAATCCAGAAGGTCTTGCGAAGAAATTAAAACGTGTGGAATATGAAGTAATTGGTAAAAAAAGTGATGAAGATATTTTGGAAATATTTGCTGGGAACAGAAAAACACTCTGTATTGTAAACTCCCGTAAACATGCTTACGCACTTTACAAGTTAGTATCCGAGGATGAACGTTTTAAGAATATTTATCACCTCAGTACCTTGATGCACTGTACAAATCGGCGTGAAGTGCTAAAAAAAGTCAAAGAAAGACTGGAAAAAAATGATGATGTTATTTTGATTGCGACATCATTGGTGGAAGCAGGAGTAGACATCGACTTTCCTGTTGTGATGAGAAGCATTGCTGGGATAGATAATATCATACAGGCAGGAGGGAGAGCCAATCGGGAAGGAAAATTGGAAAAAGGGCGGGTTTTAGTATTTGAACCGACAAGTGATGCCGGAAAGATACCGAAAGTTATCCAAAGCATGGCTAGTCTTACTAAAGAGGTAATTGAAGTATTAGGTGAAGACGCTTTTGAAATGAAAGGGGTAACAATGTATTTTGAAAATTTATATCATGCATCAAGTTCTGATAATATTTTAGATGCAAAGAATATTTTAGACGAATTCGAAATTAAAGGAAACAGTTATAAATTCAATTTTGAAACAGTAGCAAAAAAATACAAAATCATTGAAGATAATACAGAAAATATTATTATCAACCTTTCAAAGGAGTCAAGGAAATTAATTGAAGAATTACGACAGCATAGATTTAAAAGGGATAGCACTAGAAAACTACAACAGTATTCGGTTTCCATTTATAAAAATGAATATCAAAAATTATTAGAAGAAAATGCACTGGAAGTATTAGATAGCGGTTTTAATATACTCAATAATAATCAGTACTACAATGGTGAAACAGGGTTAGATATATTCACAGATAATAATAAAAATGCAGAATGCAGTATAATTTAGGAGGATTAAGTATGGGTTATGGTGTGAAAATTCGGGTTTGGGGTGATTATGCATGTTTTACACGTCCAGAAATGAAAGTGGAAAGGGTGAGTTATGACATGATGACTCCTTCGGCTGCCAGGGGTATTATTGAAGCAATTTATTGGAAACCGGCGATAAAATGGACTATTGATAAAATTCATGTAATTAACCCCATTAGATTCACAAATGTTCGAAGAAATGAAGTATCAGAGGTTGCAAAATTAGGAAGCATCAAAAAAGCAATGGATAAATCAGAACCTTATCACATCATTGCTCCGGAAAATCGACATCAACGAGCAGCCCTTATTCTTAGGGATGTTGAATATGTAATAGAAGCACATTTTGATTTAAATAAGGAGAAGGCTGGGGAAACTGACACTGTGGAAAAACACTATAATATTGCGTTAAGGCGATTAAGACAAGGTCAGTATTTTCATCATCCTTCATTGGGCACCAGGGAATTTGGTGCATCCTTTGAACTGATTGAGGATGAAACGGCTATACCAAAAAGTAAAATTATCGGAGACGTTGATTTGGGTTATATGCTATATGATATGAACTTTACATTGGATGAGAGTAAAACAAAACAAATCGTTAATCCAAGCTTTTTCAGAGCTAAACTTGAGGATGGAGTGTTAAATTTATCAAAAGTTAGAAATGAGGTGAAAATTTGATTTTAAACGCATTATGCGACTATTACGACTTGCTAAGTCAACAAAAGGATATGGATATTTGTCCATTTGGTTTTCAAAATATACCAGTAAGTTATGCTGCAACATTATCAGAAGAGGGAGAATTATTGGATATAATATCCTTAAAAGAATTAAATAATAATCGATCTCAAAGCTTTGAAATGCCAACAAATATGAAGACTTCAAGCATTTCATCATCACCGGTTTGTGATAATTTTGAATATATTTTTGGTGTTGGTGGTGAGAAGGGTGAAAAAGCAATAGAGAAAACGAAATTTGAAAAGGCCAAGAGTCTGCATTTAGAAATGTTTGAAGAAGCAAGCTCTTCTGAAGGAATCGCAATTAGAAAATATTTCGAAAATTGGGATATCGATAAGGCTTGGGAAAATGATTATATCCTAAAACATTACTCAGATAAAGGAAAAGCCTTTTCAGGAAATGTGGTTTTTAAGTTCTTGGGGAGTAAAAAATATTTTCACGAACAGCACGAAATCACTGAAATCTGGAAAAAAAAGAATGAAGAAAAATTAAAAGAAGAAGGAATGGAAGTAGCACAGTGTGCTATTTCTGGCGAAACAGCACCAATTGCGCGTTTGCATGACAAGTTTAAAGGGGTAGATGGAGCAAGCACTATGGGAGCATCATTGGTATGTTTTAATAAGGATGCAGATGAATCATACGGTTTAAAACAATCAAGAAATTCAGCGGTCAGTGAAGAGGTTGCGTTTAAATATTATACGGCTCTTCAATACATGCTTTCTGACAGAGAACAAAAAATTCAAATTGGTGATGCAACCACTGTTTTCTGGGCAGGAAAAATAGAAAGCGCCTATACCAATATATTTAAAAGTATGATGAACAATCCGGAGGCCATTGAAGAGGACGAAGTTGCTGAGGATGTAAAAACAAGAGAAAAGATAAAGAGTATTTTGGCAGATGGTTCAAAAGGAATATTCAATGATACGGAACTCGATCCCAACACGAAGTTCTTCATATTAGGCTTATCACCCAATGCCGGGAGATTATCGGTCCGCTTTTTCTATAGGGATACCTTCGGTAATTTTTGTGACAAGATTAAACAGCATTATGATGATATTTCGATTTATGGGGGGAAAAGCGGAAAAGATCATATAAAAATATGGAGTCTTTTAAATGCCACCATCAGCTCAAAAAGTAAAGATAAAAAAGTAAACCCACTTTTAGGAGGTGCAGTGGCCCGTTCAATTTTTACAGGAGAACAGTATCCACAAATCCTGTTAAATCAAACCATTATTCGGGTAAAAGCAGAGTCCCAGATAACCCAGCCAAGGGCTTCAATTATAAAAGGCTATTTAATTAGAAAAAATAGAATTCAAAAAAAGAAGGAGGAATTAACAATGTATCTCAATGAAAAATCCACAAAACCAGCCTATGTATTGGGGCGAACCTTTGCAATTCTTGAAATGATTCAAAAAAACGCATTAGGAGAGGGCATCAATGCAACCATAAAAGACAAGTATTTTGCTTCAGCCTGTTCAAACCCATCACTTGTATTTCCGAATTTATTAAAATTGACCCAGCACCATTTGGCGAAAATTGACGGAAATTACTGGGATATAAAATTGGGAGAATGTCTAAGTCTTATAGAAGGTGATACGTTTCCAAAAATATTAGACATGGAAAATCAAGGGCGTTTTATTTTAGGATATTATCAGCAAAATCAAAAAAATTATGAAAAAAGAGAAGTGAAAGTAGAGGCTTTATAATGGAAGATACTATGAAATTTGAAAATGCAATTAAAAACAGATATGAATTTGTGGTTTTATTTGATGTAGAGAATGGAAATCCAAACGGCGATCCTGATGCAGGAAATATGCCTAGGGTTGATGCTGAAACCGGCCATGGCCTTGTTACGGATGTTTGCATAAAAAGAAAAATCAGAAATTATATAGAGTTAATAAAGAATGATACACCAGGTTATAAAATATTTATAAAAGAAATACTTAATGATAAATTAGAAAATGCTTACGTAGAAAAGGGACTAACAAAAGAAAAAAAAGGTGACAAGGATAAAATAACAATAGCACAAGGTTTTATGTGCGAAAATTATTTTGACGTAAGAACTTTTGGTGCAGTTATGAGTACCGGTGATTATCCTTGTGGTGTTGTGCGGGGGCCGGTTCAAATTAATTTTGCAAAGAGTATTGATCCGATTGCCACTCAGGAAATAACTATCACACGAATGGCTATAACAAATCAAAAAGATGCAAGTAAAGGGACAACTGAGATGGGCAAGAAAAGCTTTGTACCCTATGGTTTATATAAAGCAGAAGGTTTTGTTTCTGCAGCATTGGCTCAGAATGTTACAGGTTTTACAAATATAGATATTGAATTGTTGTGGGAAGCAATTATTAATATGTTCGAAAACGATCATTCAGCGGCAAGAGGAAAGATGATAGTACGTAAACTGATTGTTTTTAAACACGAAAGTATTCTTGGAAATGCACCATCCCATACTTTGTTGGAAAGAGTGCAAGTAAAACGAATTAATCAAGACATTCCAGCAAGAAAATATACGGATTATGAAGTGAAAATTGATAAAAGTAATATGCCGAATGGTGTAACAGTGGATGAAAAAATTTGACGAAGAAATTGAAAGATTGCCACTATCATCATTAAAACAGTATATATATTGTAAAAGAAGATTTGCACTTATGTATCTTGAATGTGAGTGGGGGAATAATTATAAAATTGTCGAAGGTGATTTATTACACCAACGAGTAGATGATCCGAATTTCAACGAAAAGCGGGGAGCTATTTATATAAGTAGAAGTGTACCGATTTTTTCAAATAAATTAAATCTTTATGGAGTTGCTGATATTGTCGAGTTTACTCAAAACGAAAAGGGTATTAAGATACCAAGAAAAAAGGGCCTTTGGAAAATAAATCCAGTTGAATATAAAAATGGGAAACCAGAAAAAAGTAATGCAGATAATTACCAATTATGTGCGCAAGCTATGTGCCTGGAAGAAATGTTTCAAACTGAAATTAAAAGTGGCGATATTTTTTATGGAAAAATTAAAAGGAGGGTGACAGTTGAAATAACCGAGGAATTAAAAGAGGAGGTGAAAGTGCAGGTGAAAAATATGAATGATTTGTTTTTAAATCAAAAGGTTCCGAATAAATCGAAAGATCAAATCTGTAGTTTGTGTTCATTAATCAATATTTGTATCCCATCTGTATTTAATAAGCAAAAAAAGTTAAAAGATCGGATATCGATACTGATGAGAGAAAATTGACATGAAAAAATTACTCAACAGTTTATATATAACAACCCCAAACTCATATCTTTCACTGGATGGTGAAAATCTTGTTGTTTTGTTGGAAGATAATGAAAAGTTTCGGTTACCGTTTGTTAATATTGAAAATATTATCTGTTTTGGTTACATGGGGGCTAGTCCTGCATTAATGGGCAAATGTGCTGATAACAACATATCCATAAATTTTTTAAAACCCAATGGCGAATACATGGCTAGAATTGTTGGAAAGACAAAAGGAAATGTACTTCTTCGGAAAAAACAATACACATTAAGCGAGAATGAAGAATTTTGTTTGAATATATCTAAGAACATTATTGCAGCAAAGCTTTGCAATAGTAGAATGACTTTGGAGAGAACAATAAGAGATAATTTAGATAAAATAGATACATCGAATCTAAAAACAACATCAAACTATATCGCTGATAATATTGACAGAATTTATGAATTTAATGATTTCGATCAGTTAAGGGGCTTTGAAGGAATTATTGCAAGAAATTATTTTTCCGTTTTTAGTGATATGGTTTTGGCTCAAAAAAAAGATTTTTGTATGATTGAACGTTCAAAAAGACCGCCATTAGATTTTTTAAATTGTATGCTGTCATATCTTTACACAATTCTTTCATTTGAAGTTCGATCAGCGTTGGAAACAGTAGGATTAGATCCTTATGTTGGCTTTATGCATACATTAAGACCAGGTCGACCATCGTTAGCACTGGATTTAATGGAAGAATTGAGAGCATATATGGTTGATCGAGTTGTATTAACTATGATTAATTTAAATCATATAACGAAAAAAGACTTTCATAAAAAAGAAGGTGGTGGTGTATTAATGACCGATGACGGAAGAAAAAAAATACTAAAATGTTGGCAGGATAGGAAAAAAGAAATAATTATGCATCCATATATCAAAGAAAAAATTGAGATTGGGTTGATTCCTTATGTACAAGCACAGTTACTGGGTAAGTATTTACGTGAAGAATTACCGGAGTATTGTCCGTTTTTAATGAGATGAGGTGGTTTTATGTATGTTATAATCGGCTATGATGTGAATACGATGTCGGCTGAAGGGAGAAAACGACTGAGAAAAGTCAGTAAAGCTTGTCAAAATTATGGACAACGAGTTCAAAATTCACTTTTTGAATGCTGTATTGATTATGGAACATTTTTGAAATTGAAAAATGAATTAGAAAAAATAATAAATAAAGAAACAGACAGTTTACGATATTATTATTTGGGAAATAATTGGGAAAAAAAAGTGGAACATGTGGGTGCGAAGCCATCATATAATCCACAAGATATTTTAATAATCTAGTGGTGTTTTGCGAACCCTAAGCTAACATTGTTTTCTATTTTAGAGAAAGCTGGATATAATCCGATTCTTAAAAATAAAAACTAAAAATAAATAAAAAACTAGTCCGCCTCAAAAAGTCGCGAAACCGCATAGATACAGCATTTTCTGTCTAATTGCAGAGTCGCGCTCCGCATGGGGCGTGTGGATTGAAACCTACTGCTTCCGAACATCCAAGTTGCTTCACTTAACCTGTCGCGCTCCGCATGGGGCGTGTGGATTGAAACAGGATACGTTTGCAAAGATTTTTGTGTTAGGAGGTCGCGCTCCGCATGGGGCGTGTGGATTGAAACTACACTACAATATATATAATGGTTTCCTTTACAAGTCGCGCTCCGCATGGGGCGTGTGGATTGAAACTTAAAATTGTTTAATGGGCTACGGGTATTAAAAGTCGCGCTCCGCATGGGGCGTGTGGATTGAAACAAGACTGGCTTGTTCAGTGCCAGCTTTTCCCCAGTCGCGCTCCGCATGGGGCGTGTGGATTGAAACAAAAGGGCTGAAACGGACGGTGTACCGGTGAAGTCG
>JGI24143J45723_1000564_pt1 | contig 18944 bp, 15 predicted proteins | sample BarGraIncu00432A_FD_45723 | JGI IMG/M metagenome (IMG submission 45723) | reverse complement strand
TCATTCCTGGATAGCTCAGTTGGTAGAGCAATCGGCTGTTAACCGATCGGTCGTAGGTTCGAGTCCTACTCCAGGAGCCAATTATTATGCGGGAATAGCTCAGCGGTAGAGCATCGCCTTGCCAAGGCGAGGGTCGAGAGTTCGAATCTCTTTTCCCGCTCCAATTTAGTTTAAGTTTCATATTTGCGAGGATAGCATCAAGCTAAATTTAAAAAAATATTCTGTACTATGATGGTGCAGAACAATAAAATTAAGCAATACAAAAAGCACTGCTAATATTATCACACGATAATATTAGCAGTGCTTTTTGTATTGGACGGGATAATAGATTGTCTACGATAATATCTGCTATAATTCTACAAAAATATACGAAGACGAGTTTTGCATAATCTCTTCACTTTTGAAAAGTCTAACTTTTAAGCTAAATCTTTATTGTAAAGACCGCTGTGTAATTTGTAGAGAATAGGCTCAAATGCGACTCCGCGCTCAAAGGCATCTTCTATATCATTGCTGACAATCATTGCATCCCGTACGAAATGTGCTGCACTTTCTACGCTTTCTTTTAGAGTGTAGCCACTGACAACGCCTGCTGTAAGTACACTAGTAAAAAGGTCCCCTGTGCCGTGCATCTGGTAAGGGAGTAGATCAACTGCAACTTCAAAGTAAGAATGATCTTCACTCATGGCGCAATTATACAAAGAATCTCCTCGTACGACACCTGTTAATACTGCATTTTTAGCACCCGTCTTAATGATCTCAGCGCAGAGTTTGCGAGAGGTGTCACTATTAACTTCTTCGTCTACATAATTCTTGCCTGTAAGGATATAAGCTTCTGTAAGGTTTGGAGTAACGATATCGGCAATTGAAACAAGATCCCGCATCGTATTACACATTGTTGGTGTATAGGTTTTAATGATTATTCCATTATCGCCCATTACAGGGTCGACTATTTTTAATGAGCAGTTGAAATCTATCATGAAGTTTTTAACGATTTGGATTTGCTCAGCCGAACCTAGAAATCCACTATAAGCACAGTCAGTTTTAAAACCAATTTCTTTCCAATGATTGATAATTTCATCCATTTGCGGAGTGAAGTCAAAGAACTTAAACCCTGGAATAAGAGTGTTCGTAGATAATAATGCAGTGGGAAGAGGGCAAACCTCAATTCCAGTCGCTGATATTACTGGAATGGCCACTGTAAGTGAGCATTTACCATATCCGGACATATCGTGGATTGCCACAACTCGTGCAAGTTTTTGTTTCATATTCATATCATCCTCCAGTACTTATTTTATTACGTTAAGATAGCGAGAAAGAGATCAATCTATAAGTTAGGGGTTTCAAAAATCATAATTGCATTATATAATGAATTTGGTCCTTTTGAAATATACAGAAGGTCTAATTTTAATAGGTACAGTTTGAAGAAGTCATCTTGTCATACTGATCTTTATATATATTAGAATAGTACAGTATACATAATGAATATTTATACGATGGGAGTTGACAGTAAAATGATTCCTATGATATCTTATAAAGTATTAAAAATGGGAGAGTGTGATTTCGAAATAAGAATTATCATTACCTATACCATTACCGTAGGCATCAGCGTGGGGAATAGTAATTCCAAAAAAAACGCCCCGATATCACTAAGATTTATGCAGATATTATAAAATATTATAGAAGTTAGGAAAGGTAGGACAACTAGTATGAAACAGCAATCCCTCAATCAAACAAAACGACTCGTCTATGTAGCATTGAGCATTGCCCTCGTTTTTGTTTGCACCGTATTTATAAATTTCCGTCTTCCTATTGCCGCCAATGGTGGTTTAGTTCATTTGGGGAATGTGCCCCTCTTTATTATCGCCATTCTCTTCGGACGGCGGTTTGGCGCTTTGGCAGGAGGAATCGGTATGGCTCTTTTTGATGTAGTGGGTGGCTGGTTTTTATGGGCTCCCTTTACGCTGGTCATTGTCGGTCTCATGGGGTATACCGTCGGCGCTATCTGCGAAAAGCGCCGGACCATGACGGCTTATGTCCTGGCCATGGTGGCGGCTTGTCTCATTAAGGTAGTTGGCTATTATGGTGCCGAAGGACTTATTTATGGCAATTGGCTGGCGCCCATGACATCGATTCCAGGTAATCTTGCTCAGATCGGCGTAGCGGCCGTAATTGCGCTACCGATTTTGGCTAAGTTGAGAAAGAATATGCCTGATTCTTCATGGACAGAAGACCACAAATAAAAAATACGATGCTCCGGGGACGGTTAAAGTGTCTCCCTTCCAATCTATTTGGAAGGGAGACACTTTCGTATTTTCTACCTAAAAGTAGATTTATTTTTCTAACTTTTGGGGTGGGGCTCACTTTTGTTTGGACCATTTTCATCGTAGGGGTGCCATATTTTGTTGCGCTTAGCTCATATAAATGCATGAAATATAGAGGGATTCCTGGGGGAGTATTGAATATTATTACTTAGTAAACGACATTCGACAATAATTAAGTAAAAGTTTTTATGGATGAAAATAGATTGAAATGGCTGATTGTAGATAGAGTCTGTTCTGAAATTATGGGTGTGGTTGCTGAAGAAATTTTCGAAATGGTGATAACTTTATCATTTAGCGATTCTGTTGTTTAAGTATGAGTAGTTAGACCAACCATGATGGAGACGCCCTTTATTGACTTGGTTTTACAAACCATTTTAATAGCATGATATTGTGTGAACAGAGTTTTTTAAAAAATGCTGTGATAGCGGAAGAGGAAAAAATTGATGATGGATTTGGATTTGGATTTGGAACAATTTGCTGGGATAAAGATTATTGGGGTTGGCGGCGGTGGAAATAATGCTGTGAATCGGATGATTGAAGCTGGACTTACTGGGGTGGAATTTATTTCTGTGAATGCGGATGCCCAAGCGCTTGATTATTCTAAGACTGATCATCGTATTCAGATTGGTCGTAAATTAACTCGGGGACTTGGTGCGGGGGCTAATCCTGAAATTGGAGAACAGGCCGCACAGGAGAGTCGCGGAGAATTACTTAAGGCATTGCAAGGAGCTGATATGGTATTTATTACGGCGGGTATGGGCGGAGGTACTGGTACGGGGGCTGCACCTGTGGTTGCTGAGTGTGCTAAGGAAGTAGGGGCGTTGACGGTTGGCGTTGTTACTAAGCCTTTTTCCTTTGAGGGGCGTAAACGGCAGAAGCAGGCTGAGGTTGGGACGGCTAAATTGAAGGAAAAAGTTGATACGATCATTACGATACCTAATGATCGATTGCTACAAATAGCTGATAAAAAGACGTCTATGATTGATGCATTTCGTGTTGCAGATGATGTTCTTCGGCAAGGCGTTCAGGGTATCTCTGATTTGATTGCCGTGCCAGGGCTTATTAACTTGGATTTCGCGGATATTAAAACAATTATGACTGATACCGGTTCGGCGTTGATGGGTATTGGACTGGGCACTGGCGATAATGCGGCTGGTATGGCGGCAGAGGCGGCGATTAAAAGTCCTTTACTGGAAACTTCGATTGAAGGGGCTAGAGGGGTTTTGCTTAATATTACTGGTGGTAGTAATTTGGGCCTACTGGAGGTTAATGAAGCGGCAGCGGTTGTTTCTGACGCGGTTGATCCCGATGCAAATATTATCTTTGGGGCCGTTATTGATGAACGACTTGAGGATGAGGTGAGGGTAACTGTTATTGCTACGGGAATTGATGGGAAAGTGGTTAGTAAGGATTGTGTTAGTAATGGAAATAATGGTAGGGGGAAGGCTGATGTGAAGGGGCAACTGGATGAATTGGTGGTTAAGCCAGCTGTTGAGCCATTTAGGATTAAGGATTTGGAGATTCCTTCTTGGATGAGAAGGGGATAGCCAGTGCTTGATAAGGAATCGGTTGATAGTAGATGATCAATTCTAAGGTGCTTTATTACATGTCATTGGTGTGTACCAATAAAAGTAACATTTTCTAGAAAAGTTTCACATTGTATTACATTAAGAGACCCACGAATTTCGCGGGTCTCTTAATGTTGTTTTTATTTTATTGTGGAATACTGGGTGTAATGGAAAACATAAAGTTGCCCATACGTCACTATATCGTGTAAAATAAAACGTATTGCAAAGTTTGTTATAAGGGGAATTTGTTTATGAGCCAAACTGCCAATCGTCAAATGACAATTCAATCATTAAGGAGCAAGCTATTAGCTACTTATGAATATTTAATAGAACACAATGATCTAGAAAATGGGGTGAAAGTTAAGCAATTAGCAGGTAAATTAGTAAATGATGAATTTACCATTGCATTTTGCGGACATTTTTCAGCAGGAAAATCAATGATGATTAATCGCTTGGTGGGGGGGAATTTACTGCCGTCAAGCCCCATTCCAACCAGTGCCAATCTTGTAAAAGTCAGAGGGGGAGAAGAGTATGTAAAGGTGTTTTTTAAACAGGGAAAACCGCGTTTATATCTCCCACCATATGATTATGAAATGGTAAAACAATATTGCAAGGATGGGGATCAAATCCAGGAAATTGAAATTAGCCATTCTGATTCCCAACTGCCAAGCCAAACCCTTATTATGGATACGCCCGGGATTGATTCTGCGGATGACGCCCATCGTATTGCTACGGAATCTGCCATTCACCTTGCTGATTTAATTTTTTATGTCATGGATTATAATCATGTGCAATCAGAGCTCAATTTTATGTTTACAAAAGAGTTAACAGAGGCTGGCAAAGAGGTTTATCTCGTGATTAACCAAGTTGATAAACATTCCAATCAGGAACTTTCCTTTTCGGAATTTAAAACAAGTGTGGTTGAATCCTTCTCATCATGGGGAGTAAAACCGGCTGATATTTTTTATACCTCTTTAAAACATGATGACCATGAATATAATCAATTTCATGAGTTACAGGCTTTTTTGGCGGAGCGGTTAAAGGAGAAAGATAGCTTACTCCTGGCATCTATTGTTCAATCCCTGCAAAAAATCATCAAAGACCATTTGGATGTAACAAAGAAAAAGAATGAAGAAAAGCTAGAGCCGTTCAGGGATATTTTAAAAGAATTATCTGATGAGGAGCATGAAGAGTTAGCAGATAACTACAACAGGCTGAGTGAGGTGAAAAACGCTTTAGGCGATGAACCCCTACAGGCAGAAAGAGAATTTGATTCCCAGGTCAATAAAATCATGGAGAATGCTTATTTAATGCCCTTTCAAACCAGGGCCCTCGCTGAGTCTTATCTTGAATCATGTCAAAGAGAATTTAAGGTTGGATGGTTGTTTACAAAACAAAAAACTGTAGAAGAAGGGCAGAAAAGACTCAAACTCTTTTACCAGGATATACTAGAAAAAACAAAATCACAGGTAGAGTGGCATCTTCGTGATTCTATTTTACGGTTCTTAAAGGAAAAGCAGATTGATAATAAAGAACTGCTTGCTAAAATCCAAAACCTTACGATTTGTTTTTCAAGTGAATTATTAGTAACGGCTATAAAAACGGGGGCGCGTTTATCGGGGGAGTATGTTATAAATTACACGGATAATGTGGCAAATGAAATCAAACGTTTAGCTAAAAGCAGTCTGGCTGAGTTTAAGACGGAAATACTGCAGGCTTTACAGGATAGAAATACAGCCAGCCAAATCAGAGTTACCCAAAAATCAGCAAGCCTCAAACGGTACATCACTGCCCTTGAGCAGGTGAAAAAATATGAGTCAGCCGAGCGTCTTAAGCAAAGGTCACTGGAAGTGCTGCTTATGGAGAACGATGGACTGAGGTCTGACGCTTTTCATTTGTTTGATCTGGAAGAAGAGGAATTTGAGGTAGTTGATGGGGAAACTGGGCATGTGGAGCAAATGCAGAAAAAATCTAGTCTTCCGCCCAATAAGCCCATCCTAACAGAAAAGATCCCATTACCCACTAAAGAGACAGAACGGATGAAATATACAGCTGGAAAATTGAAGAAGACTGCACAACTTGTTCAGGGTTTGCCGGGTTTTAGTAAGCTTGCAACGGAGCTAGAAGAAAAAGCAGTCAGATTAGATCACAAAGGTTTTACTGTTGCCTTATTTGGGGCATTTAGTGCCGGTAAATCGTCTTTTGCCAATGCGTTAATTGGGGAAAGAGTGTTACCTGTTTCACCAAATCCAACGACTGCGGCCATCAACAAAATTAAGCCCATTAATCAGTCATATCCACATGGGACTGTTCACATTAAGTTTAAAGAGGAACGTGCCATGCTTGAAGATGTAAATCATGCCTTACAACTATTTGATCTTCATGGGTCGGATTTAGCTGATGCAATGACAAAAGTAGAAAAAATCAATGAGGATTTGAGCCAGCAGGGGGTAGCCGAGAAGACGAATTACACTTTTTTACAGGCCTTTACCCGGGGGTATACTGCTGTTAGCGAGCAGCTGGGGACTGTACGTACAACAACGATCATTGAATTTAGTGATTATGTTGCCATAGAAGAAAAGTCTTGTTTTGTCGAATGGATTGACCTTTATTATGATTGTCCTTTAACCAGGAAAGGAATTACCCTAGTCGATACCCCGGGGGCGGATTCAATTAATGCCCGTCACACAGGGGTAGCCTTTGACTTTATCAAAAATTCCGATGCTATTTTGTTTGTAACCTACTATAATCATGCCTTTTCAAAAGCCGATAGAGAGTTTATCATTCAGTTAGGGCGTATAAAGGATTCATTTCAATTAGACAAAATGTTTTTTGTTATAAATGCCATTGATTTGGCCGATAATGAGGAAGAAAAGGAAACCGTTGTTGAATATGTCCATGAACAACTCATCAAATATGGAGTTAGAAATCCCAATTTATATTCATTAGCTAGCTTAAATGCATTGAAAGAAAAAGAAGATAANATAACCCTTCCCGTTTCAGGAATGCCAGTTTTTGAGGAGGGTTTTTATCATTTTATTACAAATGATTTGGCGACCTTGGCAGTTTCTGCATCGGAAAATGAACTGCGTCGTATTTATCGTCTGGTAGGAAAACTTATTGATAGTACCAGGCAAGATGCTGGAGTTCGCCAGCAAAAACGGGTCAATATCCAAGCAGAGAAAGTGGGTATACACACAATTCTTGTCCAGCAGTCAACACAAAATTTAAAAAAACGCCTGGAGCAGGAAATAGAAGAATTAATTTATTATATAAAGCAACGGGTTTTCTTACGCTTTAATGATTTCTTTAAAGAAGCATTCAATCCTACTGTGTTACGGGATGATGGTCGTAATCTGAAAAAAGTTTTACAGCATGCACTAGGTGAATTACTCGAAGAAATTGGGTTTGATTTTGCACAGGAAATGAGAGCAACGACGGTAAGACTAGACCGCTTTGCTGAAAAAATAACGGCAGAGTATCAGATCGCTCTTGTGGAAACCATTCATGAGATGAATCAGGATTTATCCTTTTCCCTTTTTGAATGTAAGGCTAAAACGCGAATTGATTTTGAAGTTGCTTTCAAAGATATTCAGTACGGGTTGTTTTCGAAAGCAATGGCTTATTTTAAAAATCCAAAATCATTTTTCGAAAAACAGGAAAATAAATTAATGGGTGACGAAATTTATCGTGTGCTTATGGCATCAGCAGATGAGTATTTGCAGAATGAAAAAAAACGGATACAGGAATTATATGGAAATGTCATGGAGGATGAGTTTGTAGAACTTATCTTGCAAATGACCCAGCAGACGGATGACTTTTATTTAAGTTTGCTCTCAGCCTTAGATGGCGGAGTTCCAGGCAAACAGTTAATGGGCATCCAGCAAAGCTTAACAGAACTTATATAAAAAATAAAAGACGGAATAAAGGATTGGCTAGCAGGGTTCGGAGGTAAACCCAATCGATTAGCCCAAGAAAAAGTTGCGGAACTAGCACATTTTATGCGGCTAATACGACAAAGTGGAAATTATATTCTATGTAAGAAAATAGTAGAAACAATATTTTTTGAAAGGTGGATCTTTATGATTAATATTCGTTCTTCGACCTGGATGCTCATTGTGTTAGTTGCTGGTATTGTTTGTATTTTTAGCTTAGCTCGTATCTTAGCGGTTATTCTTTTTGTATGTACTTTACTTTCGATATTTCTTTATCCCTTAGTTGATAAACTTTCCAGAAAGATCTCTCGTGGATCAGCGACTGCAGCGGTGTTATTCGGATTTATTGTCATTGCCATCGCTGCTGTTAGCTGGATTGCTTCAAATGTTGTCCCCGGTTTTACGAGATTAGTGCATGAGCTGCCTAATTTTATTAGGGAGATACGCAATTTGCCAAATATCGTTCCTATACCTGCTGAAGCGGCTGATTATGTGAATGATGCACTTCATGATGCGGCCAATATTGCAATCGGAATTGTCAAAAGTTCAGCGGGCTCTTTCCTAGGAGCAGTCTCGGGTATAATTGAGTTAATTGTTATTCCGGTAATAACTTTTTATTTTTTAAAAGATGGCGATAGGTTAATTCGTTATTTCACTGGATACCTGAATAAGAATGAATCCCTCAGAATTCTGGGGATATTGAGGGAGATAAAAACAGTACTGGAGAATTATATTCAGGGGCAGATGGTCGTATCGTTCATATCTGGAATGGCAGTATGTTTGTATTTCTGGATTGTGGGTCTACCGTACATGTTGGTTTTTGCGGCAATCTCAGGAGTTGCAGAGCTTGCACCAGTGGTTGGACCTTCAGTTGCTACGATTCTAGCGGCGCTTTTGGCATACTCTTATTCGCCAGCCCTTGCCCTTAAAACATTAATTTTTTATATTATTCTTCTTAAAGTTAATCATAATCTAGTTTATCCTGCGCTTATTGGTAAGGCAACAAAACTTCATCCAGTAGTAATTGTTTGTGGGGTATTGTTCCTTGGGCATATATTTGGTGTCTTGGGGATGATACTGGCAGTTCCATTTCTAGCCATTGTCAAGATCGTTTTTGAGCATTATGTTGGTACCTATGGGGGCAATGTAGATTAGCGTGGATTTATAAAGGGTGAGACACATGTCTTTTTAAATAGGAGGTATTGTAGGATACATACTTTTAGTGAGCCTTTGGATGGCTTTGCAGATGCTATATGTAAAAGATTTCAATGTGGTGATTTGAAAATTGAATAGCAATCTAGTCAGAGAGTAATTCGAGGATCGAGAGATGAGATTGATGAAATAGTATTGCGTAACAGGGAGCACTCGTAAGCTCAAAAGATGTAATGACTCTAAGATTTCCCTGGCAGTTAGAGAAGACTTTTTCAGACTAATGTATCTGCTGGCCTTCTCTGTTATTTTAAATGATTGAAACCGCTTACAACAATGTAGGCGGTTTTTATTGTTGATATTTGTATTAATTTAAATAAAGGTAATTATTACCATACGTAGAATTAATGTAAATAAATGGATAAAGGGGGCTTATTTAATGAATTCTCTGATTGAGCCTACTTATAAGTCTTATTTAATAATCTCACCGGTAGCACCTATTTATAAGACTTGTTCGAGGAGACAAACTAATCAAAATGGATATTTAGAAAATAGGAAACCTAAGATACTTTTTCAAGATGTATTAGATAAAGAAATATCCGTGGGGTTAGGAATTAATTTCTCAGTGCGAATTTGATTCACAGAGAAGAAAATTTATGCGCACTGAAAGAAAGTGTCTTTTAGTTTGGTTAAAGCATATAATAGAATTAAATACAAGAAAGCGCCAGAGAATTTGTTTAGGCTGTCAGGCTGAAATCAAGCTCTATTTATAATTTAGTGTGGCAATGAAGCCTTCCCACTGAAGTGTGCGGGGGCTTTTTGTATTTTATTATTAAAGTTGGAGGAATGGAATATGAACATAATACCTGTAAGACTGGAAAAAATAGAGACCCAATCGGCCTATTGCAACATTCGATCACCTTATGCGATGCTATCGGAATGTCTCAAAACCGAAGATGAAGGTGTTATTGATCAAGCATGGTTATGCTTTGCTGAATTTAGCCCTGAATATATGATAGGATAAGTATTGGAAGACCGATGGATTTTATCATATCGGTCTTTTTTTCATGGAATGGGGAGATCTGTTACATAAGCGTCTACGGGAGTAGTATGCATCATTGGATTAAGGAATAGGATCAATATGGAGAAAGTGCGTTTCCGGGTCATGAGAATATAGTTTTTTTCGGAGTTTTGGCTTGAAATGACAAAAACTGCATAGATAGATAGATATAATTAGAATATACATGGAAATAAAAGAAGATATTTGTCGAAAAAATATAATATAAGATCAAGATATTAGGATGAAAGTCTACGAAGTGGAAATCAAAATGGTATATCAAATCTAGAGACTTTAATGGCCAGTCGTCCCAGTCTATTCCCCGGGATTTCTACTCAATCCACACCTTCTGTGATCACAGCATTGATTGCAATTGTCATTTGAGTGACGATTATTTGTTGTTGCACACAGAGTAGTAGCATCTTTAATAGGGAATATAGATGTTATGAAAATGGATTTTATACTATTTAAGAGGAGCTATATATATGGCAATTTTGAAGCAACAGTTGCAGCAACATCGGTACCAAATGACTGAAATACATGGGAACCTTCAGGCGTTGTTTAATGCTATTCCTATTCCTACATTTGCCTGGCAGTCAGTCGATAATGATTTTATTTTAATTGACTACAACGATGCTGCCAATAAAATAAGGCAGAGTCAAAGTAGTGCTACCCTTGGGGCAAAGGTCACCGAGTTCTATTATGATAGACCTGATATTATTGAAAATATGAGGTGCTGTTTCGCGACTCATCGTGTTATCGAGGAAGAAATATCCATTGCATTACGGACGACAGGCGAGGAAAAAAGGTTTGCCACAAAATATTGTTTCTTTCCTCCTGACATGATTCTACTCTATACTGAAGACATTACGCCACGAAAAGTGGCGGAGGAAAAAATAATAGCCTCAGAAATTGAATTGCGCGCTTTATTTGGTGCTATGTCCGATGTGGTTTTGGTCCTTGACAGACATGGACGTTATATCAAAATTGCACCGACCAATCCTGCATTTATGTATCGCCTAGCTAATGAATTAGTCGGAAAAACCTTAGATGAAGTATTTCCTCATTCTCAAGCAACTAGTTTTTTAACTCAGATTCAGAATGTCTTGAGGACAAGGCAACCGGACAAGATCAATTATAGTTTACTTATTGGCAATCGGGTAATATGGTTTGAGGCTACTATTTCGCCGTTGTCGGAGGAACAAGTATTCTGCATCGCACGAGATGTGACTGAACGCAAGGCGATGGTTGAACAGTTACAGATAAATCTAAGAAGATTATCTGTTATATTTGATATCTACAGACAGACAACTCAAGGATTTGATATGGAAGCTTTGATCGCAGAAACACTTATAATTTTGCAAAAACACCTAGAAGTAGATGCTATTGCTTTTAGCATTAGAGCTGAGGACGGTCAAAAGATACTGCTTATGTCTTCCATAGGTTTGCCTGAAAAGCTCGTAAGTAGCCTTAAAAAGAGAGGGTTAGGTGAAGGGATCGACAATAGAGCAATTCGCACAGGTATACCTCAGAATCAAAAGCTTAAAGATACACCCGATAGTGAAATTAAGAGAAATGCAGAAAGATATGGATTTACAGACATCGCGAGTTATCCACTTATGGCTGACGGCAAAGGGATTGCTGCCATTGCAATTGTGAATAAAAATGACCATATAATCCGAGAAAAAGACCGAGAAATATTGATGGTTACATGCGGTCTGCTTGGTACAATGTTGCATAATATACAGTTATTTGGATCTCTCAAACAGGAACTTGAAGAACGTAAACAGGCCGATGAAATCTCCCGCCAGAGGGAAGAATGCTATCGCCTGTTGGCTGATAATATCGAAGACGTGATATTTACAGTTGACTTGTCAAATAGACCCACATACTATAGTCCTTCAGTGATAAGGCTGCTGGGATATACGCCAGAAGAACTCATGTCCCTGCCTATTGAAAAACAGTTTACGTCTTGCTCTGTGGCTATGATCGCTCAAGCGATTCGTAAAGTCCATGTAAATATGGAAGCTGGGCAGCAAGTCGAAAAGGGGAAATTAGAACTGGAGCAAATACGAAAAGATGGCTCAGTAGTGTGGGTGGAGGTCGTTTGCAGTGGTATGTATACTCCATCGGGGACTTTACTTGGTATACTGGGAGTTATTCGCGAGATCAGCGAACGTAAACTAGCTGAGGTGGCACTTAAAGAGAATGAGAAAAAACTCCGTTATATAGCCTTTCATCACCCACTCACAGGTTTACCTAACCGGGTTTTGTTTACGAGAATATTAAAGGAGCAATATTTACTGATAGGAATGAAGCAGGCATGTGGAATTTTGTTACTTGTGGGCATCAATGACTTTAAATTAGTCAATGGTTCTTTTGGACATTCTTGTGGCGACGCTGCGCTGATTCAGATTGCTCAAAGATTGCTCACTCTTATGGGGGCAGAGTATACAGTGGCACATATTGGTGCAGATGAGTTTGCTATACTTTTACCTGGGCTACGCAATCAGGCTACTGGTGTCGAATTTATTAATAGAATTATGCAATTATTTGAGGAATCTTTCGTGGTGGGCGATGCCCGCTTTTATCTTTCAGCAAGCATTGGGAGTGTCGTTTATCCCGAACAGTGTGGGAATGTGGATGAATTGTTAAAAAATGCCTATATAGCATTACACGAAGTCCCAATATCAGGGAAAGGTGGGTATTGCTTTTTTGATACATTGTTGCAGGAGGCGGTGCAAGAAAGCATGCGTGTTGCCAATGATTTGCGTCAGGCTGTATGGAAAAGTGAATTTATATTGTATTATCAACCCAAAGTGGAGCTCTTAAACGGGAAAATAGCAGGTTTTGAGGCACTCATTCGTTGGCAACATCCCACAGCGGGACTGATATCCCCTGATCGCTTTATTCCAATGGCCGAAAGAACAGGGCTAATTTTACCCATTGGCAAATGGGTCCTTCAGATGGCTTGTCAATTTATTCAACGTTTACGTGAGGATGGTTACAAGGATCTATCGATTGCTGTCAATATCTCTAGTCATCAGTTAATGCAACAAGATTTTGTTGAAGAGATAATAGGCATCATGACAGATGCCGGTGTACCTGCAGAATGCTTGGAATTGGAGATTACAGAAAGTGTTTTATTGGAGAATTTAGACAAATATATAGGCAAATTGGAGCAACTTCGTGCCTTGGGGATAAAGATTGCTCTAGATGACTTTGGGACAGGATACTCTTCCTTGTCTTATCTGAAATCTTTGCCTGTTAATACATTGAAAATTGATAAACAATTTATTGACGATGTCACTGACGATGTCGCCAGTGGAGCAATTGTCGGTGCCCTGATCCAGATGGCCCATGCTTTAGGCCTTACGGTAGTGGCTGAAGGTGTGGAGACTTTCGCCCAACAACAATTTTTGCAGGGGAAGCAATGCGATCAAATACAAGGTTATCTATTCAGTAAGCCTATACTAGAAGAAGAAACACGGCTCATATTGCGAAAAACCCTCTGAATAGCTGAGTAAGTTTTAGCCTTCTCAGAGGAAATGTCTGCGCTAGTGTTGAAACAACCATCTTAGGGGCAAATCAAGTGCACAATCAATCAGCGAAGCTACTAGAGTAGAGATGACGATACATGATGCTTCTTGCCCTACACGTACAGAGCAAAGGGTACATAATGCAGTTCGCAAATTGCTTGATAAGATGAATATAAAAGTTATTGAGCCGAAGGCGACACGCACGAGAACAATTTGCTGCGGGGATGGCTTTTATGGCAAACTATCTATAGAACAAGTAAAAGCGCTCAAGTGAAATGCCTTGTGAGGATGTTGCAGTTTATTGTGTTCCTGTATTAAAGCGATTTATATCGGTGGTAAAAGACCACGCTATAGTATTGATCTTTTATTGGAGAAGAGACTATAATTAACACTTATGAGCCAGAACAATGGCATAGTGAATTACAAAAATTTATTGATCAACATTAAGGATACGGTTATTTTTGAAATGATATTGTAATAAGATTGCACAGTATTCCTCGACCTGATGCTGATATGACAGATGAAATAAGGGCAAAATACGATTAATAATAAAATTGCAAGGGAGTCGATGTCAACATGAAAAATTTTGACCAAATTAACAAGCACATGAACGCTAATAAAAGTAAGCCTATTAATAAAAGAGCAACAATTGATTTTCTTCCTGCAGGGAAATTTCTTCATCACACAGATGAGAATTATGATTATGAGGCTATTGTAAAATTTTTTGCCAGTAATAATATCACTTTAAAGAAATTTAATAGTGTTAGTGAATGTAATAAAAAATGTACTGCTTGTGGCAAGAGTGAATGGTTAGGTTGGCGCAATGATTTTATGTATTATGACAAGTTAAATAAATGCTTTATAAATGTTGAAGATGATGAAGAATTAGAAGATTCGCCAGAATTAGAACAGATTGAATTCGCTGTATATGTTTGCTCTGGCTGTGGTGCCTGGTTAACTTCTATTCGTTGAATAGCAATGATATCCCTTAGGGTGAGAACTTGTATTATAAGGACGGTAAAAGAGATATGAAGACATTTACTCATTGCGGTGTTGAAGAAAGCAAGATGTTATACAGATGGCAAACTTTCTCTAATGGTATGAAACATATAGCATGTCATTGCCCAAAATGTAACCAATTTATTGATTACGCTCCAAAGTCTAAACCTTATATTGATTTAGTGAATGGAATATATTTAACAGCAATTAAAGAAAGACAGAACTTAACTAATAATCAAGAAATTCAGAGAACAATGATTAATAGTCATACTTGCAAGAAATGTAATCTCTCTATTGAAGAAAACAGCTATGAGTGGAAAGAAATGAAAGATGGTAAAATTGGGATAAAGGCGATCTGTGGCAGTTGTGGTAAGTACATAGGGTATGTCCCAGTGGCTAAACAATATAAGGACTTCGCAAATAAGGGGAGTAGGAGCAGCTGGTCACCAGGGGGTAGGTAGAGCGCTGCCTCTGCTAATTTGAATCACTGTGTTATGAATTTTCTGGTTCACCAAATAGATATTGTAGATCATCATTTGTCCACGTTATCATTTTTGCTAGCGCGGACGATTTTTTTTTAGCCAAATCCAAATATGAAAAATATTTTTGATTTTCCATATTTGAGTTTTGTAGAGGAAAATTTCCTGAGAAACCAAAAATGACTACTTAGTCACAATTTTGTCACACTTTAATGTTATAATTTAAACAGTAAGCAAATGAAGTGTTGAATCTGAGCTTATTTAAAGAATAACCACTTGATCCTAACGTACATATAAGCTGACCTAAATTATGGAAGAATTAACATAACGACTGATTTCAAATCGAAATATATAGGAGGGATAATTTATGATTACATTAGTCTTAGCTTTAGTTGTAATAGCCCAATTGTCACATTAACCGTTAGCGTTATAGCCAACAGAGGGTTGGGAAGAATCACTTAATAGAAAATTCTAGCGTACATACAAACTAGCTTAATTTATTGAAAATATTGATATAACGACTGTTATCACTATATTAGTGAAATCAGAAAAATGCACTGAATTAAAAGACAGTTAATTTAGAATAAGCAAAAGGAGTGTTTTATTATGAAAAAAGGAATAAAGAAAGCAATTGTATACTCGTTATTGGTAGGAATGGCACAGTTTGGTCTTGCAACTACTGCTACAATAGAGGCTTCGCCAAGAAATGATTGGAAACAGCAACAAAATGATCAGAAATGGCAGGAAAATAATCGCCACAAACAAGAAATGCAACGTCGCCAAAATGAGAATGCTCAAGATTGGAATGATAGACAATGGCGCGAGAATCAGCAACATGAACGTTATGCTAGACAGGATAATGAACGGCAATATCAGCAAAATTTAGAAATTCAACGCCATGAGAGAGAAATGGCACGTCGCGATTCTGAGAATGCTCAGGATTGGAATGATCGTCAGTGGAGAGAAAATCAACGCCATGACAATACAATGAATGAAATTTTTGCAGGTGTCATTGGTATAGTAATTGGTGCTAATATATAATTGAATAGAGTAAAAAATCGTAGAGAGTATAGTAAATCCCCATCCTTTGGGGTGCGAATTTACTACACTCTCTACGATTTTTTGTGAGTGCCTTTTTCGTATTTAAATGAGCAGGGAGCAAAAGTATTAGACTTCTAAAGGGTTTTCATAGGCTACAGTTCTTATTACTTTGCTTGGTCATTTAATTGGTTTTGTGCTGTAATACCAAGGCGGCTGTTGATTTGGCTGATATGACGATCCATATCTTGTGACATTTGCATAAACATTTGTTTAGCTGTTTGGTCATCAGTGGATTGACCAAAAGTTGCATAGGTTCCTTTAGCGGATTGGGCAGCAGCAACAGCTTTTTGCAAATCACTTTGTACAGTCATGGTTAGTCCTCCTTTATTTCATATATGAAACGTACTCTGTTAGTCTTGCACAAAACTACCTTTTATATTTACTTGAAAATAACATTATAGAAATCTACAAAAATAAGAACAGCCCATCTTCCTCGTAAAAAGGGAATGGACTGCCCAATCAGAAACCGTGCAAGCAAGGTCGCTAAATATATTATATATTAATATTCCGTGTATTTGTAATGGCAAAGATGAAGGAGTATAGAAATATGGAATATGTATGGGAAGGCAGGCTCACGACTGAAATTAACAAAATCCACTTGACAGATACCAAAAGGAGAGTATAATGATACACAGTTAACAAAATAAATCATTTATTGATTATTTCTTATATTATTGTAAATATGATGAGGGAGAACGTTGCAATCCTGAATCGTTTCAGAGAGCCGGTGGTTGGTGTGAACCGGTAACGATAGAATGCAAAGATCACTCCTGAATAGCAAGGCTGAACTGTAAAATGTAAGCTGCGCCGGCTCCAGCTCCGTAAAGGAGTGCAACCGTTATCTTGCTAGGGTTGTAAGACCTGATGAGAGGTAGACCAATTGGTCTATGAAAAAGGGTGGTATCGCGAGAATTTTCTCTTGCCCCTTTAAGTCAATTAAGACTTAAAGGGGCAAGAGTTTTTTTATTGTAAGGGATTACAATTTTTTGCACTACAATGTTTAAATTAAAAGGAGGTTTATGAAATGATTAAGTTTTTTGAGAAGCTAGCAACACTAATTTGTAAAAACATGACAGCGTTAGTGATAGTTTTTGCAACAATTGCGTTTGTCAATCCTGATCCTTTTAAATCAGTCGGTCCATATATTTCCTATATGTTGGGAGTGATTATGTTGGGCATGGGGCTTACCATGTCTCTGAAAGATTTTCGCTTAGTTCTGACTCGACCCAAAGATGTTTTTTATGGCGTAGCTTTCCGCTATTTGATTATGCCATTAGCTGGTTTTTTTATAGGAAAATTATTAGGTTTACCACCAGCCTTGGCGGCAGGTATGGTGCTACTAGGGGCTGCTCCTAGCGGCACAGGTTCAAATGTTATGACTTATATCGCTAAGGGCGATACAGCCCTTTCGATCACCGTTTCCAGCGTGAATACAATTTTGGCGCCCGTTTTGACCCCGTATATTTTTCTCCTATTAGCTGGCTCAATGATTCCCATTGATGTGACGGCACTCCTCATTGACATTGTTAAAATTGTATTGATCCCTGTCACTGCCGGTGTTGTTCTTCATATGGTTGCTCCGAAGTTGGTGGAAAGAATTATCAAAATTGTTCCTGCTGTATCGGTAGTATTCATTATTGCGATTTTGTCTTCCGTCGTTGCGCTGAATGCGGCGAAAATGGCAATGGTTGCCTTGGTACTATGCGTTGCCGTGATATTACAGAATACTTTCGGCTTGACCCTCGGCTATTATTTTGCAAAGGCGGCTGGGATGTCTCCCCAAAAATCGAGGGCAATTGCATTTGAGATTGGAATGGAAAATACCGGTCTTGTCGTTGCCCTTGCGTTGGTTCACCTTGATCCGATGGCGGCCCTGCCCGCAGCCGTCTGCACTGTTTGGGAATACATCAGCGGTAGCGTACTAGCCAGTTACTGGGGAAATCGGTCCCTGGAAGAGGAATGTCTGGATAGTGAAGTTGTACTGGTAAAGAAAGATGAATGTTGCTAATTGTAAGGGGGATGTATTATGGAAAGACAGATTGCATTAAAGTATGGTAATGAAGAAATGATATTGAAAATTGAAGAAAAAAGTATTTTACAAGTCATTGAGAGTAATCCTATTGTTTTTGACAAGACGGAAACTGAAATTATCCAAGCTGCCCTGAAACAGCCAATTGGTAGCTTACGGCTGTCAAAACTAGTACGCTCAGGGGAAAGGGTTTGTATCGTTATCCCAGATATTACTCGGGCTTGGCAACGAACAGACGTATATCTGCCAATGGTGGTTGAGGAGCTGACATTGGGTGGAGTGCGTGATGAAGATATTCTCTTTATTTGCGCCTTGGGGACTCATCGGGCACAAACAGCAGAGGAACACCGACTGCTGCTAGGGCCAAAACTGGCAGATCGCTTTCAGGTTGTCGATCATGATTGCCAGGATCAGGCTAACTTGATCTATTGTGGCGAGACTTCTTTTGGTACCCCTGTGTGGCTCAATAAGAAGGCAATGGAATGTGATCATCTTGTTTTGACTGGGGGCATTGTCTATCACTTCCTGGCTGGATGGTCAGGTGGTAAAAAATATGTATTGCCTGGTATTGCCTCTTATGAAACGGTTATGAAAAATCATGCATTGTCCCTCAATCCAATAAGGGGACTAGGACCCCACCCCGAGGTGCGCTCTGGTAATGCCAATACTAACCTAATTCATTTGGATATGTTGGAAGCGGCTAGTTTTGCAAAACCAACCTTTATCTTCAATGTGGTAACGGCTGAAGGGCGAATTGCGGGTGCTGT
>JGI24143J45723_1000563_pt1 | contig 18956 bp, 15 predicted proteins | sample BarGraIncu00432A_FD_45723 | JGI IMG/M metagenome (IMG submission 45723) | reverse complement strand
ATGTCCTCCTTTCAGAGGTCATCCTACAGCAGAGGTGTGACAGATTAAGTCGCAACTCCCCCTACCTTTGTTTGGGGGATAGTTCCGATTTTTTTTGGCAATCACTCTCAATCGGAGCAACTTTTACTGGTCCTGCTGAAAGGCTTTCTCATCCGACATTTCTTCTGAGAAAGGAAGGGGGGGGCTTAGAGAGAAGGGGATTTATTTGAAATATCCAATGTTGCGGTGGCGGCGTTCCATCAATAAACAACATTTTGCCAGTCACTGGGTGCGCCGCAAGTGGCATCATCGTTGGGCGAATAATGATTCGCCCCTACACTCTCCCGACCTCCGTAGGTACGAATAAGTATTCGGCCGGACACTCTGCCCGACCTCTGCCCGACCTCTGCCCGACCTCTGCCCGACCTCTGCCCGACCTCTGCCCGACCTCTGCCCCGATCTCTGCCCCGACCTCGTAGGGGCGAATCATCATTCGCCCGGACACTCCTGCGTGAGAGGGGAAATTCGTTAACTACACCAACAGCTGACATGTAAAATCGGCCACTTAGGCTTAAGTTTACTAAAGGCAAAGCAGGCCTAAAAAAGCGGGGTAGTTTTGATTGCCCACCCTCCGCTTCCTCCTGTGAGAAAAGGAGCAGCGAAGGGTGGGCAATCGTCGAAATAAAGTGTGGTCGCAGATTAGTGGTTGGCTTCGCTGGCGGGGGTGCTAGCCGGAAGGGCAGGGAGTGATCCTTGCTGGCTGGCGCTGCCTGTTACTGTTTCGGCTTGTCAATGATGTCGGGGGGGCTCTCTTCCGGCAGAGAAGGCAATGACTTCCCGCAGCGCTGGCAGCACTCTTCGCAGCCATTTTTTTTGTCAGAGCCTGCTTTCTCTTTAGGAATTACCGGCCTTTTGGCTGCCTTGCACTTCTGGCAGCAGTCACAGTCATCTTCCTTGGAACCACCCTGCAACTCTATCCGGTCGGGAGGCAGTTTCCCGGAATCTTCGGGATTAACGGCCTCCGCCTTTGCCAATGGCGTGAGCAGCAACAGCAGTATTCCGATTAAAACGGCGCGCTTAGTCATGGAATTCCTCCTATAGAGTTGGGCCTATGCCACTTGTGCTAGGGGCAGGCCGCCCCCTTTTGCGCCCATTCGGACATGAGGCTGACGAATTCATCGTGCGGCATCGATACCGGTGTGCGTCCTTCCCCCGGATGCCAGCCCCAGAGCACCAGGGGCGCGTCCCGCACATGGTCGACTACCTGGGCCGGGCTCCGGGAGCCGTTCTGGGCCGGGTCTTTCAACTGCTCGCATAACTGCCGGGGGGGCTTTTTTTCAAAGACCATCGGCGTATCGGCGGGCGGAAGCTGCCATTCGGGAGCGCCCGGCGGAAGGTCCTTACCTGTCAGGTTCTTCTCCTGATGGCAGGCTTGGCAGAAGAGACCGTTTTTCCCCATGCCCGAGGGGCCGCGCTCCACATGCATGGGATGCGGCTGGCTTTTGTCCCCCACCAGGGGGCGGTTACCCGCCGGATGGCAGTTCATGCAGCGCGGATGCAGCAGTACCCGGGACGCTTTGGCAAATGCCGCGGCAGAGGCTGCCTTTTCTGGACCGGATGCGGCAAAGGCGTCGCTGCATCCGCTCCAGGTGGAGCGACCCCCCCGGTCGACCTCCAGCATGGCGGAACCGGTGAGCCCTACCAAGACTAGCGCCGCGCCGGTGCAGAGTAGTTTGCCGATATGAAATCTAAATTTGTTTGCGTGCATGTATTCCTCCCTTGACGCAAGGCAACTGCGGACAAACCGTACCGAGCGTTCATCTCCCGCCCGACGCCATGGTGTTGGCAGCGCGGTGTATCGCCTTCCTGATGCGCTGGTAGGTGCCGCAGCGGCAGAGGTTTCCCGACATGGCCTGGTCGATGTCCGCGTCGCTTGGTTTCGGGTTGGCAGCCAGGAGCGCCGTCGCCATCATGATCTGGCCGGGCTGGCAGTAGCCGCACTGCGGCACCTCCTCGGCAATCCAGGCCTGCTGCACCGGGTGCTCCAGGTTATGCGAGAGCCCCTCGATGGTGACCACCTCCTTGCCGACAACCGCCGAAACCGGGGTCACGCAGGAGCGCACGGCCAGGCCGTCGACGTGTACCGTGCAGGCGCCGCAAAGAGCCTTGCCGCAACCGTACTTCGTCCCGGTCAGGCCGATAGTGTCCCTAATCACCCAGAGGAGCGGGGTGTCGACCGGCACATCCACCTGATATTTTTTCCCATTGACGCTGAGTGACAACATGGAGCCTCCTTAGCAAAGGTTGCGGAAGTCAGGCTATATATCGTTTGCGATGATGTTAAAAATTAGCATGATACAATTTTATGTCAAGCCAGGTGGCTGTGCGGGGGAGTTTTAACTGTGGGGCAGGTGGGTTGCTGTGCAAGGGAGTTGAGTGCGAGGTAAAGGTAGGTTGCGTTGAAGAATGAAACGCAACGACAATGGGAGGCAAGACGTTGCGTTTCACGATGAAACTGTTCAACGGCAACCTACTTAGCTCCAGATGAGAGTAGTTGAGTAGGTCGCGTTGAAGTGAAACGCGACGACAATGTTGTACGGAGGCAAGACGTTGCGTTTCACGATGAGACTGTTCAACGGCAACCTATTTGCTCAAATGCGGGAGCTGTGGTTGCGCCCCTCCCTCTTTCGGGTAGGGGCGCAATAGGGTCTCCGCTTTACAGTCTGAACTGACGCACTAACTGCTGCAGTTCCTCGGCGTTGTGGTTAAGCCGCTCCGCCGCCACCGCTGTCTCACTGGCACCCTCTGCCGTGCCTTGGACTACGGAGGTGATCTGCTGGATGTTGCTGGTGACCTCGCTGGTGGTCGCGGTCTGCTGCTCTGCCGCGGTGGCAATCTGGTTTACCTGCATGGAAACCTCATTGATGCCGTTGAGAATCTCCTCCAGTGCCTGGCCTGATTTCTGACTGGATTCGGCTCCCTTTTCCACCTCGTGGACCCCTTCATCCATTGCCTTGACTGCTTCCTGGGTTTCTTTCTGTATCGCCTTGATCATCTCGCCAATCTCGCGGGTTGCCTTGGTGGTCCGCTCGGCGAGGGCCCGCACTTCATCGGCCACGACTGCAAAGCCGCGCCCCTGTTCTCCGGCCCGGGCCGCCTCGATGGCCGCGTTCAGGGCCAACAGGTTCGTCTGGTCGGCGATGTCCTCGATGGTGCCTACGATGTCGCCGATCTGCTCGGAGCGCGTACCGAGCGCTTCGACGGTTTTGGAGGTCTGGCGCACCCGGTCCGCGATGACGTTCATGCCGACGATGGTCTCGTTGACCACCCGCGCCCCGGCCGTCGCTGAATCGGCCGTCTGTTTGGAGGTCTCCGCGGCCATGACGCAGTTGCGGGCGATGTCGTTGCTCGTCGCGGACATCTCCTCGCTGGCCGTGGCAACCGTGTTGGTCTGGCAGGCGACTTCCTCGGCCCCGGTGGCAATCTGTTCCGAGGTGGAGTGGAGTTGTTGGGAGGCCGAGGCGATGGCGCTCGAGATATCCACCGTCTTGGCAATCATATTTCGAATCTGCTCTACCATGTTCTGCATGGCAGACATCAGCTGACCGGCTTCGTCCTGTCTCTTCGTGGCAACTTTGACTGTCAGATCCCCGTCGGCGATCCTGTTGGCGATCGACACCGCCTCTTTCAGGGGGGCCGTGATGGCGGAGGCGATGAAAATGCCCAAGACAATAGCGAGCAAAAAGCCGCCCACTGCCAGTACCGACATAATGACCGTCGCCGAGGTAGCTTCGGCATCATTGCCATCCGAGGTCAACTTGGCCTGCCCCACCTTCGATTCCAATAGCTTATTCAGCAGATCCTGCTCGTGTTTGGCTGCCTGTTTGGCAGCGCCGCGCAGCAGCGCTCCCGCCTCGGCTCCTTTGCCGGCCTTATCCAGTTCCAGCACCTGGTCAATATACTTTGTATAGACTTTACGCGATTCTTTGAATTCGCCGAAAAGGCGGCGGCCTTCTTCGGTGAGGATAGTTTTTTCAAACGTTGCCGCATGCTCCTCGATGCCATGACGGAGCTCGGTAACCATATCCTGCGCAGTCTTTTTCCCGGCCGGGTCTGGCGAATCCACGATATCCCGCATGTTGATGCGTACTCGCTGAAATGAGGTCGATATGAAGGCCAGATCAGCCAGGGGAACGGTGATCTTCTCGTAGAGCTTGGTGTCTGCGGTATTGATCTGCCGAATGTTGACGATGCCGGTGACGCCGATGACTGCGGCAATAGTGGCCACCAGCAGAAAGGCAAAAATGAGTTTCCAACCGATTTTCATGTCATTAAACAAGTCCATAATCTAAAATCCCCTTTGTTGAATCTGTATGCCGGCGTATCATGACCCTCCCTGCAGGGAGAGGGGGTGGTTAGCTTGAGAGAGAGCGATGTGCGACATGAGGCTACACTTGGTGCTCTTCGGCAAGCGCAAGGATTTCTGAAGGTATTTCGGTCTGCGGCTGTTGGCTGTCACTGTCTGGAGGCAGGACAGCTGGTGAGGAACTTATGACTACACGTGACGGGAAAGGGGAAATGACCCTGATTGGTGTCATCTCTGATACGCACGGACTGCTCAGGCCGGAGGCGGTGCTGGCGCTGCGGGGGGCGGAGCTGCTGCTTCACGCCGGTGATATCGGAGCGCCGGAGGTGATCGCCGGTCTCCGGGTGCTGGCGCCGGTGACGGCGGTGCGTGGCAACTGCGACCGGGGCGCTTGGGCGGAAGCGTGTCCGCTGCGCCAGGAGTTGACGGTTGGCGGGGTGACCATCCTGGTTCTGCATGACCGCAATGAGTTGAAGTCCCTTCCGCCCGCGAAGGGGGTTCGGGTGGTGATCAGCGGGCATTCCCATAAGGCTTCGATCGAGGAAAAGGACGGAGTGCTGTATCTGAATCCCGGCAGCGCGGGCCCCAGAAGGTTCAAGCTGCCGCTGACGATCGCGCTGCTAACGGTGCGGGGGGCGCAGGTGAGCGCCGAGATTTTGGATTTGAGCCGGTAGCAGTGGGCTTTTTGGAATTGGAGACTGACGCCACGTATTGCATCTCTACATTGGCAACTGACGCCCGCCTTTGCATGGGCAACTGAAACCATCAGGTAGAGACGCATTGCAGGCGTCTCAGCGTTGTCGCTCTCTAGGAAAGAGACGCATGCAATGCGTCTCTACCAGAACAGGATTCGCTGCCACATCGGCCCAACTATAAGGAACAAAATTGTCTGATAAAACAAGCATGCCTGCCTGGCTAACTGAATGGATGGAACTGCACGAGATAACCCTTTGGGGGGCGGCGGATCTGCGCGGCTTTCCCACACCACTTGATGAAACCGGTGTGCCGTTTCCTTGCGCTCTTTCCTGGGTAGTCCCGATGGACCCCAGTATCATGGCGAGTATCCAGCAGGGGCCGAATCAGCCTTATGCTGATGAATATGCTCGAGTGAACAGTCTGATCAATGACCTTTCGGCAGCGCTGGCAACCGAAATCGCCACCCGAGGCTTCCGTTCCCGGGCGCTGGCGGCCTCGGAGCGCAGTGACCCCGTTGGCATCAAAGGGGACTTCCCCCATAAGACCGCCGCAACACGGGCGGGGATCGGGTGGATAGGTCGCCATTGCCAGCTTATCACGCGACCTTTTGGACCTTGGGTCCGGCTGGCTACGGTTTTCACGGACCTGGAAATCCCCTGCGGGCCGCCCCTGACGGGGAACCATTGCGGCAATTGCGCTCGCTGCGTGGAAGCCTGCCCAGCCCAGGCCTTGCACGGCAAAGCCTGGTATCCGGGGCTGCCGCGCGAAGAGATTCTGGATGTTCAGGCTTGTGACGCCTGGAAGAAGCTACATTACTATCAGTACCAACGTGGCCATGCCTGCGGCATCTGCGCAGCTGTCTGTCCCCATGGGTTAAAGGTGCTGAAAAAATGACGCTCTATAACAAAGCTGAATCCAGCCCGTAGTCGCACTGTTAACTGAGGCATCTGCCCTCTCGGGTCATTTCTCTTTTCTTCCACATTTCTTCCCCAATTGCTTGTTACCTTGCGTAATGCCAAGAAAATGGTATAAATTGACAGTCTCAACAGCACTTTACCAATTTGATCCAGTTAACGGTAGACCGGTCGACCGCCCCTGCTCAATTCCCCGTCTCAATTGCCCCCATGCTTCGGCAGTTCCGGCACCTCGGCGCGGCTGGTCGCCGCCCAATAATGCTTAAAAGTGAGCTCCCATGACGTCTGCACCGGATGGAACCAATCTGAGTAATGAAATCCCTCAACCCGCGCCAGCCCCTGGCAAGCGGCGCCGCTGGTGGCTGCTGGCTCTGGTGCTGGTCCTCGGCGCCCTCGGGTGGTATGTCGTCTCCGGGCGTGCGGGCGCGCCGAGCGCGAAGAACGCGGCCAAACCTGCGGCGCCTCCCACGCCCGTGCTGGCCCTGCCGGCGCGCAAGGGGGATGTCGGTGTTTATCTGAACGGACTGGGATCGGTCACTCCCCTGAACACGGTCACAGTGAAGTCCCGCGTCGACGGCCAGCTCATGGAAGTCCGCTTCCGCGAGGGGCAGACGGTGCAGAAGGGGGAGCTCCTCGCGCTCATCGACCCGCGGCCGTTCCAGGTGCAGCTGACCCAGGCCGAGGGGCAGATGGCCCGCGACGCCGAACTGGTGCGTAACGCCCAGATCGACCTGGCACGCTACCGGCAGCTCTGGTCCCAGGACTCCATCCCGAAGCAGCAGCTGGACACCCAGGACTCCCTGGTGCGTCAGTACCAGGCATCAGTCAAGATCGACCAGGGTCTGATCGATAACGCCAAGTTGCAGATCACCTACAGCCGGATCACCGCACCGGTGGGGGGGCGCGTCGGCTTGCGCCAGGTGGACGCGGGTAACATTATCCACGCTAGTGATACCAACGGGCTGGTGCTGATAACCCAGTTGCAGCCAGCCGCGGTGCTCTTTCCCATTCCGGAAGACAGCCTGCCGCCGGTACTCGCCAAACTGAAGAGCGGCGCCAAGCTCGCCGTCGAGGCGTACGACCGGGAACAGAAACAAAAGCTTGCCCTCGGCACGCTACTGACCGTCGATAACCAGATCGATCCCACAACCGGGACGGTCAGGCTGAAGGCTCTCTTTCCCAACTCGAACAACGAGCTGTTCCCGAACCAGTTTGTCAACGCGCGACTGTTGCTGGAAATTAAGCGCCAGTCGGTGCTGATCGCCTCTTCGGCCATCCAGCGCGGCCCCCAGGGGACCTTCGTCTACCTGGTGAAGCCCGACCGCACGGTCACTGTGCGCCCGGTAACTATCGGCGTGGTGCAGGGCGACGACACTTCGATAGACGCTGGGCTTGCCGAAGGGGAGATCGTGGTCGTGGACGGCTCGGAGCGGCTCAGGGAAGGGAGCAAAGTCGACCTGAAGGACCCCAACAAGGGAGCGGGCGGCGGCAAAGGGCGCACCGGCAAGGGCGGCGCCGGGCAAGGCGGTGCCGGGCAAGGCGGTGCCGGGCAGGGCGGGCAGGGCGGCGCTCAGGGGGCTAACCACGCCCAGGGCGGTCAGCCAGGTCAGCCAGGTCAGCCAGGTCAGCCAGGTCAGACGGGCAGGAAGCATCAAAATCCCGCTGCCTCCACCGCAGGGTCCGGCAAATGAACATCTCGCGTCCCTTTATCATCCGGCCGGTAGCGACCACGCTTCTGATGGTCGCCATCCTGCTGGCAGGCGCCGTGGCGTACCGGCTGCTGCCGGTGGCGGCGCTGCCCCAGGTCGACTACCCGATTATCCAGGTGCGCACCTTCTATCCCGGCGCCTCTCCGGACGTCATGGCGACCGCCGTGACGGCTCCCTTGGAGCGCCAGTTCGGCCAGATGCCGGGGCTCACCCAGATGACCTCGTCAAGCTCCAACGGCAGCTCCGTCATCACCATGCAGTTCAGCCTCGACCTCTCCTTGGATGTGGCCGAGCAGGAGGTACAGGCCGCCATCAACGCGGGCTTCACCTTCCTTCCCAAAGATCTCCCCAATCCGCCGATCTATAGCAAGGTGAACCCGGCTGACACGCCGATCATCACCCTGGCGCTTTCCTCCGATTCCCTGCCGATGCCCCAGGTGGAGGACATGGCGGACACCCGGCTGGCCCAGAAGATCTCCCAGCTTCCCGGGGTTGGCCTGGTCAGTATCTCCGGCGGTCAGCGCCCCGCGGTCCGCATCCACGCCAACCCGACCGCTCTTGCCTCCTACGGCCTGACCCTGGAAGACCTGCGCACGGCAATCGCCGCGGCAAACGTGAACCAGGCCAAGGGCGGCTTCGACGGAGCGCGCCAGGCCTACATCATCGGCGCCAACGACCAGCTTTACTCCAGTAAGGATTTCCGGCCCCTCATCATCGCTTACCGAAACGGCGCTCCGGTGAAACTAACCGATGTTGCCGAAGTGATCGACGACGCGGAGAACGTGAACCAGGCGGCCTGGAAGAACAATACCCCCGCGGTCGTGGTCAACATCCAGCGCCAGCCGGGTGCCAACGTCATCGAGGTGGTGGACCGGATCAAGGCGCTGCTTCCCCAGTTGAAGAGCGCACTTCCCGCTGGCATCAAGGTTGAGGTGCTGACCGACCGGACCACGACCATCCGCGAGTCGGTGAAGGACGTGCAGTTCGAGATGATGCTCGCGGTCGTGCTGGTCGTGCTGGTGATCTTTCTCTTCCTGCGGAACCTTGCCGCCACCGCCATCCCGAGCGTCGCCGTGCCGCTCTCGCTGATCGGCTCCTTCGGGGTCATGTACCTCTTGGGCTTTTCGCTCAATAACCTTTCACTGATGGCGCTCACCATCTCCACCGGATTCGTGGTGGACGACGCCATCGTCATGATCGAGAATATCTCGCGCTACGTCGAGGAGGGGGAGACGCCGCTACAGGCCGCCCTCAAGGGTGCCGAGCAGATCGGCTTTACCATTTTGTCGCTGACTGTTTCACTCATCGCCGTCCTGATCCCGCTCCTTTTCATGGGGGACGTGGTGGGGCGGCTCTTCCGCGAGTTTGCCATCACCCTCGGCGTCACCATATTGATCTCCGCTGTGGTGTCCCTGACTCTCACTCCGATGATGTGCGCGCGCCTTTTAAAGCACGTCCCCGAGGAGAAACAGGGGAAGTTTTACCACGCCTCCGGTGCCCTCTTTGACGCGGTCATTGCGCGCTACGGCAGGTCCCTCACTTTCGTTTTGCGCCACCAGGGAAAGACGCTCCTGGTTGCCATCGCCACCTTGGTGGTGACGGTGCTACTCTACATCGCGGTCCCCAAGGGGTTCTTCCCGGTGCAGGACACCGGGGCGATTCAGGGGATCTCCGAGGCAGCCCAGTCGATCTCCTTCCCGGCCATGGCGCTTAAGCAGCAGGCGCTCGCCCGGGTGATCCTGCAGGACCCGGCGGTCGAGAGCCTCTCCTCCTTCATCGGGGTGGACGGGACCAATACGACACTTAATAGCGGCCGGATCCTGATCAACCTGAAGCCGCTTTCCGACCGGGACCTCTCCGCCAGCGAGGTGATCCGCCGGCTGCAGCCGGAACTCGCCAAGGTCTCCGGCATCCAGCTCTTCATGCAGCCGGTGCAGGACCTGACGGTCGACGCCAAGGTGAGCCGGACCCAGTTTCAGTACACCCTGGAGGACCCCAACACGGACGAATTGAAGCTTTGGGCTCCCAAGGTGGTCGAGGCGCTCTCGGCGCGCCCCGAGCTTAGGGATGTCAGCTCCGACCAGCAGGACCTGGGGCTTATGATGGCCCTCGACATCGACCGCGCCACCGCGTCCCGGCTCGGTATCACCACTCAAGCCATCGACGACACCCTGTACGACGCCTTCGGTCAGCGTCAGATCTCCACCATCTTCACCGAGCTGAACCAGTACCGGGTGATCCTGACGGTCGGGAATGATTACAAGAAGGGGCCCGAAGGGTTGAGCTCCATCTATCTTCCGAGTTCCGTCACCAGCGCGACCGGCACGACCGTGGGGCGCGTGCCGCTTTCCACCATTACCCGCGCCACCGAGGGGACCACGCCGCTGGTGATCAACCGCCAGGGGCAGTTCCCGGCGATCACCACCTCGTTCAACCTGGCCCCCGGAGTCTCGCTGGGCGGGGCCGTCGCCGCAATAGAAGAGGCGACCGCCAAGATGAAGCTTCCCGCCAGCATCCGCGGCAACTTCCAGGGAACGGCGCAGGCCTTCAAGGACTCGCTCACCAACGAGCCGCTGCTGATCCTGGCGGCCCTCATCACCGTTTATATTGTGCTCGGCGTATTGTATGAAAGCTTCATCCACCCGATCACCATCCTTTCCACCCTGCCGTCCGCCGGGGCCGGGGCTGTCTTCTCGCTCATGGTCTGCGGCACCGAGCTTTCCGTCATCGCCGTCATCGGCATCATCCTTTTGATCGGGATCGTCAAGAAAAACGGCATCATGATGGTCGACTTCGCCATGGAGGCGGAGCGCAAGGAGGGTAAGAGTCCGGAGGAGGCGATTTTCCAGGCCTGTCTGCTTCGTTTCCGGCCCATCATGATGACCACCTTCGCCGCTTTGCTGGGTGCCCTGCCGCTCGCCCTTGGGCACGGGGTGGGGAGCGAGCTCAGGCGGCCGCTGGGCATTGCCATCGTGGGCGGTCTCGTGATCAGCCAGGTCCTCACCCTGTACACGACCCCCGTCATCTACCTCGCCTTCGACCGGCTGTCGCGGCGCGTCAGAAAAGGTGATCGGTCCGATCCGACCGATTCACATCCGTCCGATCTGACGATCCGGCCGATCGCCAACCAGTGAACCAATGAGCATTTCCGCCATCTTCATAAAGCGACCGGTCGCCACCACGCTCCTCACCATCGGGCTGGTGCTTGCCGGGGTCATCGCCTTTCAGCTGCTCCCGGTTTCGCCGCTCCCCCAGGTGGACTTCCCGACCATCTCGGTCAGCGCCTCGCTTCCCGGAGCGGACCCGCAGACCATGTCCACTTCGGTGGCGGCCCCCCTGGAGCGCCAGTTCGGCCGCATCGCCGGGGTGACCGAGATGACCTCGACCAGCAACCGCGGCTCGACAAGCATCACCCTGCAGTTCGAACTGAACCGGGACATCAACGGCGCCGCCCGCGACGTCCAGGGCGCCATCAACGCGGCCCGCGGCTACCTGCCGGCGAACCTCACCAGCAACCCGAGCTACCGCAAGGTAAACCCCTCCGACGCCCCGATCATGATCATCGCGCTCACTTCGGATACCATGACCAAGCCGCAGCTCTACGACGCCGCTTCCTCCATCCTGAACCAGAAGCTCTCCCAGGTGAAGGGGGTCGGCCAAGTGGTCGTCGGCGGCTCCTCGCTTCCCGCAGTGCGCGTGGAACTGAACCCCCTGGCGCTTTCCCGTTACGGCGTCAGCCTGGAAAGCGTGCGCGCCGCCATTTCTTCCACCAACGTGAACCGCCCCAAGGGAAACCTGGTCTCGGGGGATAAAAGCTGGGAAGTGAGGAGCAACGACCAGCTCAGAAAGGCCAAGGAATACCTCCCTTTGATCGTGAACTACCGCTCGGGCGCCGCGATCCGGCTCCCCGACATCGCCACTGTGCAGGACTCGGTGGAGGACCTGCGTGCCACCGGATTGGTTAACAGTAAGCCCTCCGTGCTGGTCATCCTGTTCCGGCAGCCCGGCGCCAACATCATCGAGACGGTCGACGCCGTGAGGGCCCTGCTCCCCCAGTTGACCGCAGCGCTTCCCGGGGCCATCGACCTCTCGGTCGTGCTGGACCGCACCCCGCCGATCCGCGGTTCGCTGCACGACGTGGAAATCTCGCTCATGCTCTCGGGGCTGCTGGTCATTCTGGTGGTGTTCTGGTTCCTGCGTAACCTGCGCGCCACGCTCATTCCGGCGGTCGCCGTGGCGGTCTCCATCATTGGCACCTTCGCCGTCATGTACCTTTGCGGCTACTCGCTGGACAACCTTTCCCTGATGGCGCTTACCATCGCCACCGGATTCGTGGTGGACGACGCCATCGTCGTGCTGGAGAACATCACCCGCTACCGCGAGATGGGGCTCCAGCCGCTGGAGGCCGCCTTCAAGGGGAGTAAGGAGATCGCCTTCACGGTCGTTTCGATGAGCATATCGCTGATCGCGGTCTTCATCCCGATCCTGCTCATGGAGGGGATGGTGGGGCGGCTCTTCCGCGAGTTCGCCGTCACCCTCTCCGCGGCCATCGTGGTCTCGCTGGTGGTCTCACTGACCCTCACCCCGATGATGTGCGCGACACTCCTGAAGCCCGAGGTCCCGCGGGAGCACGGCTTCCTGTTCCGGCTGAGCGAGCGCTCCTTTAACTGGCTGCACGCCCATTACGAGACCAGCCTGCGCTGGGCGCTCAAGCACTCCCTGTTCATGCTCTTTGTCATGATCATGACGGTCTTTTTGAACATCTACCTCTTCAAGCACCTGCCGATGGGGTTTTTCCCCGAGCAGGACACCGGCCGGATCACGGGGAACATCCAGGCGGCCCAGGACACCTCGTACCAGTCGATGAGCGATAAGCTCTCCAAGATGGTCGCCATCATCAAGCAGGACCCCGACGTGGAGTACGTCATCGGCTTTACCGGTGGCGGCGGTCCCACCAACACGGCCCGGATGTTCATATCCCTGAAGTCCTTCGCCACGCGCAAGACGAGCGCCGCCAATATCATCAAGCGTCTGCGCGGAAAGATTTCCTCAGTTCCGGGGGCGCCCACCTTCCTGCAGCCGGTGCAGGACCTGCGGGTCGGCGGCAGGATGGGAAACGCGCTGTACCAGTACACCCTGCAAGGGGATAACCTCGCCTCGCTCAATGCCACCTCGCAGAAGCTGCTGCAGAAACTGCGCACCGTTCCGCAGCTGGTCGACCTCAACTCGGACCTGCAGGACAAGGGGCGCGAGGCGACACTGGTGATAGACCGCCCGACCGCGTCCCGGCTCGGCATCACGACGGCCACTATCGACAACACCCTGTACGACGCCTTTGGCCAGCGCCAGGTGGCGATCAGCTACACGCTGCTGAACCAGTACCACGTCGTCATGGAAGTTGATCCGGCCTTCTGGCAGAGCCCCGAGACCCTGAAAAGCATCTACGTTCCCGGAGCCGGAGGGGCCATGGTGCCGCTTTCCGCTTTCACCCATTTCGAGCCGACCGCTTCGGCGCTGGCGGTGAACCACCAGGGCCAATTCCCCTCCATCACGCTCTCCTTCAACCTCGCCCCGGGCGTGGCGCTCGGGGACGGGGTGAAGGCGCTCACCGCCGCCACCAGGGAGGTCGGTCTACCCGCGGGGGTCCGGGGGAACTTTGCCGGTACCGCCCAGGCTTTCCAGGCGTCGCTTGCCAACGAGTGGATCCTGATCCTCTCCGCGCTGCTGACCGTCTACATCGTGCTGGGAGTTCTTTACGAGAGCTACATGCACCCCTGGACCATCCTCTCCACGCTCCCCTCGGCGGGAGTCGGAGCGGCGCTCGCGCTGATGCTTTTCAAGACCGACCTGAGTCTCATTGCCATCATCGGAGTCATCCTGCTGATCGGGATCGTCAAGAAAAACGGCATCATGATGGTCGACTTCGCCCTGGCGGCGCAGCGCAAGGACGGTAAAAGTGCGGAGGAGGCGATCTTCGAGTCCTGCCTGCTCCGCTTCCGGCCCATCATGATGACCACCATGGCGGCGTTATTCGGAGCGCTGCCGCTGGCGCTCGGGACCGGAGTCGGCAGCGAACTGCGCCGTCCCCTGGGGATCTCCATCGTCGGCGGACTTATCTTCAGCCAGATGCTGACCCTCTTCACCACCCCGGTAGTCTATCTCTACATGGATCGCCTGAGAGCCTGGCTTGACCGCAAGCGCGGCAAGAGCGAACAGCGTAGAATTTACGAAAAAGGAAGAGACCAATTATCGGCCGAGCCGTGAGGGGGGAGCTGAGACCCTGGCTCCCGGGAAGCTCCATAATGCCCATCGGTTCCATAACTCCCATCGGTCTGATCCGACCGATTTGACCGATTCGACCGAGCGGTCCGCGACCAACAGTTCTGCGATTTGCTAAAAAAAAGGAAAAGCCCATGAAGCACATACCAAGCCGCTACAAAACCGCCCTTGCCGCAGCCACCTGCCTGGCACTTGCCGCCTGCACGGTTGGCCCCGACTATGTGCGCCCGACGGCGCCTGTCCCTGCGGCCTTCAAGGAAAGCGCAGGATGGAAGATCGCCCAGCCGGCAGACGGCAAACTGGGGCAGGCCTGGTGGCAGCTCTTCAACGACCCTCAGCTGACGGCTCTCGAAGAGCAGGTGGTGATATCCAACCAGAACGTCATCGCCGCCGAGGCGCAGGTGCGCCAGGCAAAGGCACTGGTCCAGGCGGCGCGTGCCGGCTACTATCCGACCGCCACCGTCGGCGCCTCGGTGACCCGCTCCCAAAGAGGAGTCGCCTCCAGTTCCAGCGGTGGAGTCAACACAGCAAGCAGCGTCCAGAACTCCACTGCTTTTTCGCTTCCCTTTGACCTTTCCTGGGAAGCGGACGTTTGGGGCAGGATACGGCGCAGCGTCGAGGCGAACCGTGACTCAGCCCAGGCAAGCGAGGCGGACCTGGCCGCCGCCCAACTGAGCGCCCAGGCGGAACTGGCCCAGGACTACTTCCTGCTTCGCGTCCAGGACCTCCAGAAGGAGCTCTTGGATGCCACGGTCGCCAGCTTCCAAAAGGCGCTTGACCTCACCCGCAACCGGTATGACAGTGGGGTGGCCGCCAAGTCTGACCTGCTCCAGGCGGAGACCCAGTTAAAGACCACCCGGGCCCAGGCGATCGACCTCGGCGTGCAGCGTGCCCAGCTGGAGCACGCGATAGCGCTGCTGATCGGCAAGCCCGCCTCCTCCTTCTCGCTTCCCGCGCTGCACTTTGCCGCGGTCTTCCCGCAGATCCCCGCCGGGCTCCCCTCGCAGCTTCTGGAGAGAAGGCCCGACATCGCTTCGGCCGAGCGGCGCATGGCGGCTGCCAACGCGCAGATCGGCGTGGCGCAGGCGGCATATTACCCGAGCATCACCCTTTCCGCCTCGGCCGGTTTTCAGGCGGCGAGCCTCGCCAACTGGCTCACCTGGCCCAGCCGTTTCTGGGCGCTCGGCCCGGCAATCTCCCAGACCCTCTTCGACGGAGGGCTGCGCCGGGCGCAGACCGAACAGGCGCGTGCCGCCTATGACATCACGGTCGCCGGATACCGTCAGAGCGTGCTGACCGGCTTTCAGGAGGTGGAAGACAACCTGTCTGCGCTGCGGATTCTGGAGGCGGAGGCGCAGGCGCAGGAGGATGCGGTGCAGTCTTCCAAGCAGTCGCTGGCGGTATTTCTCAACCAGTACCGGGCCGGGATCATCAGTTATATCAACATCACGGTCGCGCAGAGTACCGAACTTGCCAACGAAAGGACCGCAGTCGGCATTCTCGGACGCCGGCTCACCTCAAGCGTGCTGCTCATTAAGGCGCTGGGGGGTGGTTGGGATGCCGCTTTTCTGACAGGTAAAGACCAAAACGTGAAGAAATAAAGGACCCGCCGGGAGCATTGCTGTCTGCTTTGCCTGTACCTGGTTACCGGCCAACGGCATCAGGACTCGCCCTGGCCTTCCTGACGCAGTATCTTTAGCTTGTCAAATGTGGCCCGTTGTTATAGGTTTAACCCCTCTTTAGTTTAGCCGAATCTGCATTTGGGACAGGTGATATGAAAAATACAGAGTTCAAGACCCTTTGTCTAATCGCGCTTATTTTTATTCTTGCCGGCTGCGGTGTCGACTGGTTTCCCTCAGTTACCAGGGGGGCGACTACTCCAAATCCATTTAGTTTCAGCTCCAAGGTTGGAGTCCCCATTTTTTCCTCGGTTTCTTCCAATGCCGTTAGAATTTCCGGCTTTAAAAACAGCACGACGGCTGCCCCCATTAGCATCAGTTCGGGAAGCGCGTTTTCGATCAACGGGGGGACTGCCATCGCCACCTCGGGCACCATTAAAAATAACGACTCAGTGAAGGTGATTCAAACCTCATCAAGCCTGCCCGGTACGCCAACCGTTTCCACCCTCACCATCGGGAGTGCTTCCGGAACCTTCACGACGGTGACGCAAACTATTGCAACACCGAGCTTTACCCAGATTTTCCCCTCATCCAGGGTTGGATTCATAGAGATAAGCGCCGTGATCACCGGCACCGATGTCGGCGGTCATATCCTGGCCATGACCGGCTCTAGCACCGAATTTGCCATAACTGACTCAAATAACGTGATAACAACGAATTTCACTAATTCAACGGCGGCATTTTCTGTACCTTTTTTAAACAACCAGCACATTTTATTGTTAATTCCGAGTCCGGCTGTTAGTCCGACCACAACATTGACTATCGATAATACTAACTTTACCATCGGCAACACAGCTCCCTTTGCTGTTGTCAGTTCTCCGAAATGATTACTTTGACAATCTACACATCGAGGTGACTGTCTCTTAGTAAACGAGGTAAGTCCGAGTAATAACAGATCCTTGCCTCTTTATTTGATGTCGTTAACCGTAGCGTGCCGTGCAGTTGTCTCAGGTCAGCAAATATATATTTAAATAGCTTGCTTTGTGCAGATCAAGCTGTTAAGGTGATCAAAGGTTCGGGGCAATCTCGGACAAAACTAGCAAGAAAGACATCAGGAGAAGGTAAACAAATGGTAAACGGCACTGTAAAATGGTTTAACGACAGCAAGGGTTTTGGTTTTCTTGAGCAGGAAAGCGGCGAAGACGTATTTTGCCATTTCTCCGCAATCAGCGGCGACGGATTCAAGTCCCTTGTTGAAGGCGATAGGGTAACGTTTGACGTAGTCAAGGGACCGAAAGGTCTTCAGGCTGCTAACGTGACCAGGATCTAACAATAGGTTCTGTCTCATCTTGAAAAAGGCCCCGGAGCAATCCGGGGCCTTTTTTTGTTTTGTCCACGCCGCCAGCGTTTACTGCACCGTCGTGGCACCCCTTCCGCAGTTGCCGGCCTTTGAGCTGATAGCCCCATCCGGACCCCGCTTCCCCTGCTTTCCTCCCCCGGAAGCATGCCAATAAACCCAATGCCACCCGTAAGAGCGTCCTCCCGGACAGCGAAAATAGCGGCAGCAAAGCCCACTTTAGGAAAGCCGGTGCTCCACTTCCTGACCGGCGCTAGCGACGACTGGTTACCACAGCGCTCGGCACCCGTCTGCTCACCCGCGCGGTATCTCAAGCCTCATTCATGCTGGAATATTAACACCCTGTCATGTTATGATGTCAGTAGTTAATGGTCATTAACTTTTCGGGTGGAGGTGGAGGTGGAGGCATGAAGCTACGCATGAAAATAACCCGGTTTCTCTTTGCACTGTCATTCTCTGCCTTGCTTGCCGGTGCCGGCATCGCTATTGCTGCTGAGGAAAAAACACCGACTGACCTGAGCAAGCAACTCAAAGAGATGCCGGTTCTGACCGGGGACCAGTGGCAAACCCTGCAGCCTGATACCAAGATCGCCTTCATCTGGGGCATCGGACATGTGGTGACCATCGAGGAGCACGTGATTACCAGGCATCCCGAACTGAGAAGGCAGGGGTTTGTGGCAAAGCTCGCCGAAGGGTTGCGGGGGGTGCCGATGGACACGATCATCGAGGTGATTGACTCCTATTATCAGAAAAGTCCCGATGACCTCGATCTTCCGGTGCTGAGGGTCATCTGGTCCCAGTTGGTACGGCCCAAACTCAAGACCGGAATCGCCGACCAACCGCTAAGTGAACAGAGCACCCAGTAGGGCCAGGCGGATGAGGATCCAGGTCATAAGGAGGAAATCCATGAGGCCTACGAAATACCTAGCAATTGTCATACTAGCAGCCAGCACCTTTGGATGTGCCGGCATGTCACGCCAGCAGCAAACCACCCTGAGTGGCGGAGCCATAGGCGCCGGTGGCGGAGCCCTGCTCGGGGGGGTCTCTGGCGGAAGCCCCGCAGTCGGTGCTGTTTTGGGAGGTGCCGCGGGTGCCCTGACCGGTTTCATTATGGGCGATCAGGGTGACGGGCGCCATCGGCACCGTGGCTATTAACTCGCAAAAGTGCAGGCGATCCGACGGGCAGATCGGAGTTTGCCCAGAAGGGGGTCCTGCCCGGACCAGCAGTCCAAGGAGGTAACACCATGAAAATAAGTAAATATTTGGCTTTGGCAATTTCGGCCTTTTTCCTGATCGGGCTGATGGTACATAATGCCCTTGCCAGCGAAATCAAGGACGTCCAGGATTCAACCAACGTGCTCAGGACCATCATGAAAATTCCTGAGAAGGGGATACCGCCGGTCTTACTAAGGGACGCACAGGCGGTTGTCATTGTTCCCAATGTCATTAAAGGCGCCTTTATCGTGGGTGGGCGCCACGGAACAGGAGTACTCCTGGTTCGCGAGGGGAACGGAAGCTGGAGCGACCCGGTCTTTGTCAGCCTCACGGGTGGTAGCGTTGGCTGGCAGGTCGGCGGGACCTCAACTGACATAATCCTGGTGTTCAAGAACAAAAAAGGTGTTGAGGGGTTGTTGAAAGGGAAATTCACCCTGGGGGCCGATGCGGCGGTTGCGGCCGGCCCGGTCGGGCGCAGTGCCGAAGCGGCGACCGACGTCATGCTGAAATCTGAGATTCTTTCCTACTCGCGCAGCCGCGGCCTATTCGCCGGGGTCTCCCTGGAAGGTGCGGCACTGATGGTCGATGAGGACGCCACGAATTCTTTTTATGGCAAAAAGGGTCTTCATGCCGCTGACGTTCTGGCTGGCAAGGGGGGCGTGAAATCGCAGGCTGCCCACAATCTCAGGGGACTGCTTTCTAAATATTCCAGTATGAAATAGTCTTCCGGAGTCCTCCGGCGGGGCTCGCCGCGTGCGGCCGAGCCTTGGAACGGAAGGGCAATTAATCTGCTGCCGCTCGGGTCGGGTTGCTCATCCGCCC
>JGI24143J45723_1000562_pt1 | contig 18960 bp, 18 predicted proteins | sample BarGraIncu00432A_FD_45723 | JGI IMG/M metagenome (IMG submission 45723) | reverse complement strand
TAGCAAAAATCAATATCAATATCAGGCATACTGACTCGTTCTGGATTCAAAAACCGTTCAAACAGCAAATCATACTTAAGGGGATCAATATTGGTTATACTTAGCAAATAGGCTACGATACTGCCAGCAGCTGAACCTCTACCAGGTCCGACGGGGATATCTTGCGATCGGGCATAATTAATAAAATCCCATACGATCAAGAAATATCCTGAAAATCCCATCTTACAAATAACTGACAACTCATATTGGAGACGTGTTGTAACCTCAACGCTAATTTCTCCATAACGTTTAATTAGTTTATCCCGACATAGTTGTTCAAGATATCCATCAGCTGTCATGCCCTCAGGCACCGGGAACTCAGGTAAATATAGCTTACCAAATTCCAAAGTAACATTACAACGTTCGGCAATGCGACAGGTATTCGCTAAAGCTTCTGGATAGGCTCCAAATAATTGAGCCATTTCAGCGTAACTTTTTAAATAGAATTCATCAGTGGAGAACTTCATCCTACTGGTATCATCGACAGTTTTTCCCATTTGGATACACAGTAATACATCATGACATTCAGCATCTTTTTTATAAATGTAATGTGAATCATTTGATGCTACTAGCCCAATGCCTAGTTTAAGAGACATATTTATAAGTAAGGTATTTGCTTGCTTTTGCTCAGGCAAGCCATGATCCTGTATTTCAAGAAAAAAATTATCTTTACCAAAAATATCTATATATTGTTGGGCTACAGCTTCGGCCTTACTTATATCTCCTTTTAATATCCAAGATGGTATTTCCCCAGCAATGCAAGCACTCAAACAAATAAGTCCTTTGCTAAACTGCTTCAGTATTTCAGTATCTACCCTCGGTTTATAATAAAAGCCTTCAGTATGGCCTCTGGATACTAATTCCATCAAATTATGATATCCTTCATCTGTTTCTGCTAATAGTATTAGATGGTAATAGTTTTCTCCATCAACGGTACATCTTTCCCGCCTAGATCGGGGTGCTACATAAACTTCACAGCCAATAATTGGCTTAATACCTTGTTTTTTAGCTTGTTTATAAAAATCTATAACACCATACATATTCCCATGATCAGTAATAGCTATTGCTGGCATCCCTAATTCCTTAGCCCGCTGCACTAAACTACTAATCCGGCTAGCACCATCTAGCAAACTGTATTCGGTATGGTTATGAAGGTGGACAAACTTCCCTTTATAATCATCTTTTGTAGTATTCATCAAGATGTAATCCTTTCGCAAGTATTATGGTACGCAGTCATTCAAGAGATTCATATTTTTGCCTACTTCATATACCTCTATTGGTTAATTTTTATTTAATGTGTCATAAAATGCTTTATAACTTATGCAATTATTATACAAGCATATTGCTGGGAGTTCAATTATTATTCAACTTGTTAATCTTTCTATCAAAAATGGAAACATTTATTAGCATTTTTTGCAGGAATTAGCCAATCTATGTTGAAAATATATTGGTTAGATTTTTTTTAAAGAGGTGTTCATTTTTGTATAAAATTGGTATTTTGCAACTTACACAAAATTTAGATGATGCAGTACAGGGGTTTAAATATGGTCTTGTAGAACAGGGTATTGTTGCTCAGTTCCATTATCTAAACGCGGATGGTAATATAGACCAGTTACCTAAACTAGCCATTGAGCTATCTGAGCATAAAGTTGATGTTATCTTTGCTTGTTCCACCCCATCTGCACAAGCTGCTATCAAACTTGTAGGCACTATTCCCGTCGTCTTTACTCCTGTTTTTGATCCAGTGGGTTCTGCTTTAGTCAATAGTATGTCCCAACCAGGTGGCAAAGCAACAGGCGTATCAGGTATGGTCGTGGCCACTGAGAAAATGGCTTTCATCCACCGTCTATTGCCTGAAGTGCGTACCCTAGGTATACTGTACCATACAGCCGACAGTAATTCCCTTGTCGAGGTAGAAAATTTTCGTAAGCTTTGCAACGCTAGACTCAACCTTATCGAAATCCCCTTCCATAAGGCCGAAGATTTATCGAATTTGCCTGATCTCTTACCGCCCAAATTAGAGGCATTATTCTTACCAATTGGACGAGTCGTTGAGGATAATTTCCCTACGATTGCTTATTATACTGATACCATCAATTTACCCGTCATTGCTTCCCATGGCCCTAATGTATCTGCTGGAGCACTGGGGGGATTAGTTGCTAATCATTATCAATTAGGTCGAGAATGCGCTGTAAAAGCTGTTGAGATTCTCAATGGCGCACCAGCGGCTACTATCCCTGTTGATATTGTAAAAGCTCCAGAGATTTTGCTGAATAAATTCACTGCACAGAACCTAGGAATCAGCTTTTCGACAGACTTAATAGCTGAAGCAAGGTCGATTTTCGAATAAATATTGATTAAAATGCTGGAGATGAAACTATGTTATTAACACGAACCTCTGTTGAATTATTAGCTCCTGTTGGCACCTGGGATGTACTAGAAGCCGCAATTGAAGCTGGGGCTGATGCCGTCTATCTAGGCGGTAAACGTTTTAACATGCGTATGTTTAAGACGGATGCTAATTTTGATGATAACCTACTAGCTAAGGCAATTGAATATGCCCATTCGCGCAATGTCCGTATCTATATTACTGTTAATAATTTGATTAGCGATGGGGAAATTGCTGGCATGCGTTCTTACCTCAAGCTCCTTGACAAACTAAAACCAGATGCCCTTATTGTCCAAGATTTAGCTATTTTGGAATTAGCCCGTGAAATGAATCTTAGCATCCCCCTACATGCCTCGATAATGATGAATACACATAATGAGCACGCAGTGCGATCCCTCCAGGAATATGGCATCACTCGCGTTGTCGTGAACCGTGAAATGTCCCTGACACAACTTACCCTCTTGAAAGAGCGTACTGGTATTGAGGTGGAATACTTTATTCATGGAGATATGTGCATTAGTCATAGTGGTCAATGCGTACACTCAGGAGTTGTCTTCGGTCAAAGTTCTAACCGTGGTCGTTGCTTAAAGCCTTGTCGCTGGCCTTACTCCCTTGTCGATATGGCTACTGGCACTCCATTGGAAGACCAAGGCGCTGGCCCCTATAAATTAGCTATGAAAGACATGTGTTTATATATGAATCTACCTCAACTTATTCAAGCCGGAGTCTGTTCTTTCAAAATTGAAGGACGTATGCGTACTGCTGATTTCGTAAAAAAAATTGTCCAAGTATACCGTCGTGCTATTGATAACTATATTGCCGATCCGCTCGGCTATTCACCCAATCTACAAGATTGGAGAAACTTACAAGAGAGTCGTACTCGAGATTTTTCCACTTGTTATGCATTAGGTAATCCTGGTGCTAGCGTTATTGGTTACACTGGAGAACGAGAACCTCGTTTTTTCAGTCAGGCTGTCCGAGAAGCCGACATGACTGTACCTTTTACTTTACCCACAGTACTATCACCCGCGGATAACGAACAAACTGCTCCAGTGCTCGCTGTCCGTGTTGCTGATTTACCATCACTACACGCTGCTTGCCAGAATGGTGCAAATATCATTTATTTAGGTGGAGAAGCATTCAAACCATCTTTCCCCTGGACTTTACAAGCATTAAAATTGGCAATCGAAGAAGCGGAGCATTATCACGCCAAGGTGGTTATTGTGACACCTCGTATTACGATGGAAAGGGAATGCGGAGAATTAGAACAATTTTTCACTAGTATGAATAGGATTAGGCCCCATGGTCTGATGGTCAGCAATATAGGTACACTGTGTTTGGCACGTAATTTATGCGATCTTCCATTACAAACTGATTTTTCCTTTAATGTATTTAATCATTTAACTGTGGAATTACTAAAAAATAATGGTACGAGCAAAGCTACCATTTCTCTGGAAGCCACCTATGAGCACATTATAAAACTAGTACAGGAGAGTTCATTACCCCTGGAAATGATTGTTCATGGATCACTGTCAGCAATGATTACCGATCACTCCATATTGATGGCTAACGGCAATTATGACCAAGTACTAGATACGAAACAATATGGTCTCCTTGATACTGCCGGAGAACTACATCCTATTATGGTAGACCAATATGATCGCAGTCATATTCTATTTACAAAAGACTTGTGTTTATTGCCCCATCTATCGGCATTAAGTACTGTCCAAAATTACCGGATTGAAGGTCAATATTACACTGCTGAACTAATAGGTCTTATTACAAAGAGTTATCGTCAAGAACTAGATAAGATTAGACTTCAGCAATCATTATACCAATTTGATACTACGATGCTAGACAAACTTACTGCTGCCAGTCCGCGGAAATTAGGACTCGGCGCCTTCCGCTACCGTATTTCGCGTTAAACATTGAAAGGTGGAGTATTTCTTGAATAATTATATCGGACCTGAAGAAATTTTACGCAAAAAGCGCGATTATTTAATTCCTTGCGTCTATCACTTTTATGACCAACCTATGCAGTTAGTACGCGGTGAAATGCAATATTTATATGACAGCACTGGAAAACAGTATCTCGATTGCTTTGCTGGCGTATCTGTTGTTAATTGTGGTCACTGCAATCCTGATATTACTAAGGCGATTTGCGAACAGGTCACTACATTACAACACACATGTGCGATTTATTTAACACAGAATATGGTTGATTTGGCAGAACAACTCGCCCAAATAACACCGGGTACATTACAAAAAACTTTTTTTTGTTCGAGTGGCAGCGAAGCCACTGAAGGAGCTGCACTGCTCGCTTCTCTTTATACGGGTAGTTCTGAATTTATCAGTCTACGCCAGGGACTTCACGGGCGCACTAAACTAGGTATGAGCCTAACCGGTCTAAGTATGTGGCGCACTGACCCTACACCTGTAGGTGGCATTAATTTCGCACCTAATGCCTACTGCTACCGTTGTCCATTTAATAAGCGCTATCCTGAATGTGATTTAGCTTGTGCAAACGAAATTGAAACAATTATTAAAACAGCTACCTCAGGAAAAGTAGCTGCCATGATTGCCGAACCTATTCAAGGTAATGGTGGCATTATTACCCCCCCACTCGATTATTTTAAACGAGTTAAAGAAATTTTGGATGCATATGGTATTCTCCTTATTATTGACGAGGTGCAAACCGGATTTGGGCGAACAGGTAAAATGTTTGCAATTGAGCACTATAATGTGGAACCTGATATCATGGCCATGGCAAAAGCTCTCGGCAATGGTACGCCTGTGGGAGCATTCACTGCTAGATCTGAAATCGCTGATGTCTATACTCGTCCTGGCGCATCTACCCTTGGTGGTAATCCTGTGACAGCAGCAGCCAGTCTAGCTACTCTGAAGTATATTGTCACCAACAACTTACCTACGAAAGCTGCCGAACTTGGGAAACTATTTAAAGACGGTCTGTTACGTTTACAACAACAGCATTCCATCATCGGCGATGTACGAGGTCTTGGACTCATGCTAGGTGCCGAGCTTGTTCATTCTAATAAAATGCCCGCCACCACTGAAACTGATATTATTATTGAAAAAATGAAAGACCGGGGCTTTTTAGTTGGCAAAAATGGGCCCAACCGCAATGTCCTGGCCTTCCAACCACCACTTGTCATCACAGCTAATGATATTAACAATCTACTTGCTAACTTAGATGACGTCTTAAGCTCGTTGATAATCTAACTAAACCCACGCATTGAACTTGTTGAGCGTACCTTTTTTGAGGTATGCTCCTTTTTTTTCAAAAGATAAACGGGAACATACTTTCGTCCTTCTTTCGATGTTATATTTCTCCCAAAAGCCACAAAGGATAAAGTGGCCATAAAAGCCCATATTCCAACAAATATTTGTCCAGTAGTGTTTACAATAAACTCCGGTATAAATAGGAAAAACATCACGAACATGGCTGCCAGTGCAATTAAACTAATTAATGAACCAAATTTACTTATTTTCCTCTTAAATCCAGTTCTCATAGCGCTCCTCCCCTTTTACAAACCAATTCATTTATTAATCCACCTAGTAGTTTACTCTATTCTAATTAAGTTCTAACTATTACCATCAACTATAATTTCATTCTGAATCTATACTCATAGAGTAGCACACCACATCTTGAAAACATAAGATAATAATAACTACATTGTATTATGATCTCTTATTAGAGGGTTCACAACAGGCTTGATATGAAAATAAGGAGGAAATATCTATGGATAATCACTGTATTGAGATTTTAGGCGTTACACCAATATCACATTTCCCAAAATGTCCGCCACAACATCCTTGTACTGAGTTTTGTGAAATCGATAAATTGTGTCTACCTTGCAATAAAATCGTTATTGAAAAGATACTGCAAGTACGTTTACAAGTTTGCATTTGTTCATCCAAAATAATATGTACACCAGCAGGTAAAAAACTTGTGATTGATGGTAAAAAGCAAATAAAAATTCTATTTATATCTGATGATTCTCATCAATCAATTCATTCTGCCGATTTTGAAATTCCGTTTTGCACCTTCGTCTTGTTAAAAGATATTCAGGAAGAAGTTATACACATATGTACCGTAGTCGAAGATATATCTGTTAAGTGTCTAGACTGCAGATGTTTGGCCATTACTAGCATTATCTTTGTTTGCCCTGTATTTAAAAACGGGCATCAACTTTTTCCTGATCTTTATACCAATTGGCAACATGAAATTAATAACTGTATTACCGAATTTGGATGCCATGAAAAGCAGCAATGTAATTGTCATACTTCTCATGANAAACAACAATGTGATTGTGATACCCCTTATTGTAAAAAGCATCAATGTAATTGNAATCTCCCTCTTGCTCATGATATCCAATCAATCTGCAAAAATTGCCAATCACATCTTAACCCTTGATTTCGTTATCTCTCAGATAAATGAACTTAATGTCAGATTTCACAACATTAACTGCAATTGGAGAATTGATCAAGACCTACTCCCCTTATACCTCTTCCATTATTATATATCTAACGATAATATCGCTAATAAGCGTCTCCGGTAAAAAAGCTTTATCCTGAATATAGAAATAAGAACGCCCTATAACTGTAGGGCGTTCTTATTTCCACATATTTTCAAGGTATTTATTCAAGCTTAGGCTTTACATATGTAGGTACTGAATAGGCATATAGTTCTTTATCTATATCTACATTAACTGGAGCATATATAAATACAGAATCAGCAATTCGCTGAACATTACCAGCAAGTATATAACATACGCCATTCATAAAATCCTTGATAGAATCTTGCATAGCTATTTCCATCGACGTAAGGTTAACTACTACTGTTATATTGTCCTTTAAGTGATCAGCATATATGCGCACATCATCAAAACTCGCCGGTGAAACTATCATAACTTTAAAATTATTAGTTTGATTCCTATGTACGTAGAGATTTACCGGTTTACGTCCTTGAACGTCATCAAGGTCCGATATCAGCTGCTCATTCCCAGTTGTTATATCTATTGGATTTAAAAAATGTGTCAGCTTATCTATCATACTCAGTCCCATCGTTTCCGCCTCCTGACATATCTCTAATGAATCACCATTTTATGGTAACAATTCGACGTTTTTAGTTAAATTCCTGCATTATATTATTTTTTCGTTTTTAAAAATCAGCATAATTAAAAAAGCGCCCGTTACGGGCGCTTTTATGTAATAAAATAGTTTCTTTATTACAAAGTCTTCTTCATTCTCCCCCGTGCAGTACGGTCTAAAACAGCTTTACGCAGGCGAATACTCTTTGGTGTCACTTCCACTAACTCATCTTTATTAATATACTCTAGTGCCTGCTCCAAGCTCAATATGCGGGGCGCTGTTAGACGCAACGCTTCATCAGCTGAACTTGTACGCATATTAGTAACATGCTTTTTCTTACATGGATTTACATCCATATCTATTTCCCTAGTATTTTCTCCAATAATGCTACCTTCATATACAGGTTGTCCTGGCACGACAAATATAACTCCCCGATCCTGTAAGTTATAAATGCCATAGCCCGTTGTTTCACCCGCTTCAAAAGCAACTAATGCTCCACGAGTACGTCCTGGAATTTCACCTTTAAAAGGTGCATAACCCTGGAATACGTGATGCATAATACCGTTTCCCTTGGTGCTAGTTAAAAACTCTGAACGGAAACTTATCAATCCTCGAGCCGGAACAATAAACTCCATACGCAAATAGCCAGATATTTCATGCATATTCACAAGCTCAGCTTTTCGAGTGCCTAACGATTCCATTACAGCACCCATAAACTCCTGAGGAACATCAATTGTTAAAGATTCCATAGGTTCACAACGTTCATTATTGATGTTCTTATAAATAACTGCAGGTTTACCAACTTGGAATTCAAAACCTTCACGACGCATTGTCTCAATCAAAATTGACAAATGCAGTTCACCACGGCCGCAAACTTCAAAAGTATCAGCACTATCAGTTTCATTTACACGTAAACTTACATTCGTTTCAACTTCTCTAAACAAACGATCACGTAAATGTCGAGTGGTAATAAGACTACCTTCCCGGCCAGCGAATGGGCTATTATTAACACTAAACACCATTACCAAGGTAGGTTCGTCGATATTAATGGTCGGCAATGCTTCTGCATTTTCCAAGTCACAAACAGTTTCGCCAATGTTTACATCAGTAAGACCAGTAATAGCCACAACATCACCTAGTCCTACTTCTTGTGTTTCAATTCGCTTTAGCCCCTCATATGTATATAAACGAGCAATCTTAGCTTTTCTCTCAACATCACCATTTAATATTAAGACTTGTTGTCCATTACGCACTTTACCACGGATAACTCGTCCAATGGCAATACGTCCCACATAATCATCATAGTCAAGAGTGGTAACCATAATCTGCAATGGTCCGTCGAAATCACCTTCAGGCGCTGGAATTTCATCAATCAACAATTCAAACAGCGGTTCCAAATTAGTACTTTCATCAGCCATGTTCAGTTTAGCAATGCCCTCTCTAGCTGTTGCATAGACTACTTTAAAGTCTAATTGTTCATCAGTCGCATCAAGTTCCATGAACAATTCTAATACTTCATCAGCAACCTCTTCCACACGTTGGTCAGGACGGTCAATCTTATTAATAACAACAATGGCTTTTAATTTTTGTTCTAGCGCTTTTTTCAGGACATATTTAGTCTGAGGCATAGGTCCTTCAAAAGAATCAACTAATAACAATACCCCATCAACCATATTAAGAACCCGTTCTACTTCACCACCAAAATCTGCATGGCCTGGAGTATCTACAATATTAATCTTCACACCTTTATGCATAACAGAGGTATTCTTAGATAGAATAGTAATACCCCGTTCACGTTCAAGATCATTAGAATCCATAACCCGCTCAGCTACAGTTTCATTGGCGCGGAATACATTACTTTGTCTCAGCATTGCATCTACCAGAGTTGTCTTACCATGGTCAACGTGCGCTATAATCGCAACGTTGCGTAAATCAGTACGTTTCATCAATTAAGCCCTCCTAAAAAATAAACAAACAAAGGATGCTAGTTACACTGCACCCTTCTATTGTGGCATACAAATCAGTATATTATACTGTCGCCTTGCTGTCAATTGCCAATATTAAAAAATTTACATATTTCGAGGATATATACTATTAATTTTATACTTAAAGTCCATTTATGGTTTTATTCATATAGTTATGTACCTTCTCCAAATTGCGTATAATCTCTGCAATTTTACTGTTATCAGTGCCACCCATTTGTTCAAGCTTCTTGCGTTGTTCACTATACTCTTTATCCAGTACATCTAAATAATCATGTAACTGTTTTACCGCTGGGCTAGAAATCTCCGCCTGTTCAACCTGCCACTCACTCCCCGTTAAAGTAGCCACATCCCCTAAATTCGGAATATAAGTGGAAACTGCTATTTTCTCTTTTATCAGTTGAGCAAAGGGTTCTGATGCTTCTATTTCCCCATGCACTAGAAAAACATTAGTTGCTTTTGTTTTAAAATAGGATAGCCATGTTAGAAGCTGTTTTTGGTCAGCATGTGCTGAAAAACCATCCAAATTATAAATATTAGCTTTGACAAGAATTTCTTCGCCTAAGACTTTTACTTTTTTTATACCTTCAACTAAACGCCGACCCAAACTTCCTTGAGCCTGATAGCCGATAAATAGAACACTGGCTTCGGGTCGCCATAAATTATGTTTAAGATGATGAAGGATACGACCAGCATCGCACATCCCACTGGCTGAAATAATAATAGCTGGATCCTTCAGTTCATTAAGGGCCTTGGATTCTTCAGCTGTTTTGGTAAAACGCAGTTGAGGCATAAGTAATGGGTTATCCTGGTCTTTATTGAGCATATCTGCAGCTTCAGTATCGTACTCTTGTTTATTATGCAAAAATATATCAGTAGCCGATATTGCCAAAGGGCTATCAATAATGACTGGCATATCTGGTATTCTTCCCGCTTTTAAAAGATTATGCAAATAATACAACATAGTCTGCGTACGCCCTACTGCAAAAGAAGGGATAATAATATTACCACCTCTTGCTACTGCGGCATTAATAATTTTTGCTAATTTTTCTTCTTTATCATACTCTTCATGCAAACGATTGCCATACGTGGATTCTACAATAATATAGTCAGCTTCATCAATCAAAGTCGGATCCTTAATGAGAGGTTGATTCGGTTGCCCCAAATCACCGGAAAATAACAACTTGACTGTTTTTCCTTCTTCAGTAACCCATACTTCTATCATTGCTGATCCAAGAATATGTCCAGCATCTCTAAAGCTCACTTTTACATTAGGTGTCAAAGTTACTACTACGTCATAATTTACGGGAGAAAAATGAGTTAAACAGGCATGAGCATCATTGATTGTATATAATGGTTCCACAGCTTTCTTGCCAGCACGTTTTCCTTTTCGATTCGCATATTCAGCATCTAGTTCCTGAATATGCGCGCTGTCAGGCAACATAATACCACATAGTTCATTCGTAACTTTGGTCATATAAATCTTGCCTTTAAAGCCAGACTTACACAATTTTGGTAATAATCCGCTATGGTCAATATGAGCATGTGTTAATAATACACAATCAATAGCTGTAGGATCATATAAGAAATTGCGACTATTATTAGCAGTGATGTTTTTTGATCCTTGGAACATACCACAATCAATTAATATCTTTTGTGTGCCTATTTCTAATAAATAAGACGAGCCTGTTACCATTTTCGCAGCACCTAAAAATGTCAATTTCACGTTACTCATCTCCCTTATTCCTTTGTTCGGTATATTTCGACAATAAGCCTTAATCCCCTGCAAAAGTCTATTATAATAAGCGAAAGAAAATAAACTTAGCTAAAATAGGCTTTTGACTATTCTTCACCGATAATACGAACCTCAGGTTGAAGCATAACACCTGAATGTTCGTAGACGCGGTGCTGCACTTCTTTAATTAGCCTTAAGACATCTTGTGCTGTTGCTCCACCAGCGTTTACAACAAAACCGGCATGCTTTTTGGATACCTGGGCGCCACCCACTGTAAGACCCTTGAGTCCTGCCTGTTCAATTAATGTACCAGCAAAATGACCTAGGGGCCTTTTAAAAGTACTACCAGCACTAGGCATTTCTAAAGGTTGTTTCGTCTCACGTTTAAGCTGATATTCGTACATTTTTTGCTCAATTATTGTTTTTTCCTGCCTTATTAGTCTTAATTCCACTTCACAAATGATACAGTCATTATCATGAAATGCACTATGCCTATATCCAAAAGCAATTTCAGCCCCTTCAAAACGTTTTATACTACCATCAGCACAAACCCCGATGGCAGCACTAACAACCTGGCACATTTCACCTGTGTACGCACCAGCATTCATAAATACGGCACCACCAATACTCCCTGGAATACCGATTGCAAACTCCATACCACTAAGTCCATTCTGTGCTGCATAAATTGAAGCCTCTGCCAATTTAGCACCAGCGCCAACAGTAACAGTCTCCCCTGAATGACTAATATAAGCGATATCGCTACCGAATTTCAACACTAGACCTTTAATGCCTTTGTCACGGACCAAAATGTTAGAACCATTACCAAGGACACTAATTGGTATATCATACTTTTTGGCAATGATTATCACGCCAGATACATCCTCAGCAGAGGATGGGAAAATCAGATAATCGGCTGGACCGCCTATTTTAAAGGTCGTGTGTTTTGACAGAGGTTCATTTAAGAGTAACCGAGTTGAGGGGATAATCTTACCAATTTTTTTTAGTACTTCATCATTATCACTATTTATTATCAAAAAAATCCATTCCTTCAGCTACAGAATCACCCAATATTTTATAGATATCAGCTACCATTCGCTGAAATTTCATATAGGAATGCATAAATTGGTTTGCTTTAGTATTCGCAGCGATAGGTTGATAGAGTTTTTGTATTTGCTCTGTTTTAGCCTTATCCTCAGCCTTGCCCCCCATCATTTCATATTCCAATTCCATTTGTTTAGCGATAAAGTCTTTGACCATTGACTTTGCTTCCACATCTGTATCAAGAACCTTCTTGGCTACCATAAATTCCATATATTCTGGTGTTGTTTTTATAGCACCTACCAAATCATGAGTTTTATCATAAACATTCATAATACTCCTCCTACTTTTTAAAAATACCAAGTAACTATGCATACATTATAATATATATGCTACAGAAATTTTGCAATGCACAATAAGGATATTTGACTGCTGCACATGGAAGGTCACGATCACTTCGTTGCTAAAGCGTTGTGTGCCAGCTTCAATGAAAAGTATAAATCTTGCATTACTTTGGCATCGATAGCCTGTGTCCCTGCTGATTCACAAATAATCCGAGGTGTGAACCCTCGTGTAACGCAAAGCTCAATAAGGGGTTCATGGGGTGGTCCATACTCATCGGCAAAAGTCCAATGACGTTTTTCTCCGCCCTTAGTAAATTCGATGTGGCTAAAATGAATATGCAAATTCTTAGCTACATCAGTACCTAATTTGTCAGCTACTGCATCAAAAACGCTTTCTATTTCTTGTTTAGTAATATATTTTCCACCTGTCACAGCATGCAAATGTCCAAAATCTACTGCTGGTCTAACCCATTTAGACATTGTACACAGATCTATTACTTCTGCTAGTGAACCTAGTTGATTTTTCTTACCCATCGTTTCAGGACATAAGTATATACCCGTTAGGCCTCGTTTCTCTACCTGTTCTAATATATTACTAAAAGACCGCCTAACACGTTGCATCGCTGTACTGCGTTCCTCTTTTCCCGGCCCCCCCATATGAAAAACAATTCGGTCAGCTCCCATCCAGTGGGCTACCTCTATGGTTCTAAGAAAATGATTTTGCGTATTGGCGATAATTTGCTCATCTGCTGTGCCTAAGCTAATATAATAAGGTGCATGAATACTCACTTTAATTCCATGCTCTGCTGATCTATTGCCAATCTCTCTGGCTGTTCCTTCTTTAATCTTCACACCTCGGCTACATTGGTATTCATAAGCAGTCAGTTTCATCGCACCCAGCCATGCTGGAATTTGTACGGATGCCTTATTTCCCCCCTCATAGAAAGCATCAGGATTACCTGCTGAACCAAATTGTGCATACATGTTCATCACCATCTTTATTATATTTAAGTTACTGCTATTTTAGATTTACAAATTTTTGTTGCCGCAATGCTTCATAGACGACAATGGCCACAGCATTAGATAAATTTAAGGATCTAGCGTCATTCACCATGGCAATACGAACACAGTTTTCATGATTAGCAGCTAGGAGAGCCTCAGGCAATCCAGCTGTTTCTTTACCAAACACCAATAAATCTTCAGGCAGATACTGAATATCAGTATAACTTTTATCAGCTTTCGTTGTATTAAAATAGAAATTATTCCCTTTATATAATTCTAATACTTCCGCAAAATTTTCATGACAATGTACTTTCACCAAGTGCCAATAATCAAGACCCGCACGTTTTAGATACTTGTCTTCAATAGAAAAGCCAAGTGGCTTCACTAGATGTAGTTCACTATTTGTTGCCGCACACAATCTAGCTATATTTCCAGTATTCCCAGGAATCTCAGGTTCAACCAATACAATATGCATTACATTCACCTCAACTATATCTTTATTAGTATTCAAATTACTTGTTGCTTCATTTTACAATTATATTGTAGCATAAATACTGCAGCCAATACCAATAATCCACCACTCATCTGTAGAAAATCCATAGTTTCACCTAAAGCTAAATATGCAATCACTGCCATTACCTAAATCACTTCCACATCTCACTGAAAAGTCCTACCTCTGTACAGGTATTAATCTATAATAGCCCCATCATTTCACTAAAGAATGAGATTTTACGGCTATGCAGCAAATGTGTAAAGCCCTACAGTTTTTCTACTGTAGGGCTTTACACTAGGGCATGTCAACTTAGATATGTTGAATGAATAAGTTATTCTGTAACTTCATCATCCTCATCTTCATCTTGTTCATCTAAATCTTCCTCATAGGTATCAAGAATGTTAAAGTGATGCTCTATTAATGAATCACTAATGAGGCTCAAAACTGCATTTGTCTGTTCTTCAGGCAAGCCCATGGCAATAATTATATCATTCAAGCGGTCTTCAAGAATTTCGATATCTTCCGAAAATAGCACCTGGATTTCCTCATCAATATCAACATCTGTTTCGTTACACACAATAAACTCTCCTTTACTACTTTATTTTTTTACTTAATAACTTTTTGTAGTAATTCATTTTACAAAATCATTTTAACATGGAATCCCAATGATGTCTTGTTATTTTTTTGTAAAGTATAAATTATATAACAAATACTCTAATTGCTATTTTATCTAAATATATCCAATTTATGCATTGTTTATTAATAATAAACAATGCATTCTACCATTTTATTACAGAAAAGAATATGCTGTGGAATAATTCCACAGCATATTCTTTTTAATTATTTATATTCGTTGTTAGCATCCATTTTAGCAGTAAGTGTTCCATATTCGGATTTACTTGCTTGTTGCTTAGCTGTAAGAGATTCTTCGTTTTTCGAACTAGCACCACTATAATCGTTGTTAACATCCATATTTGCAGTCAATGTTCCATATTCAGATTTACTAGCTTGCTGTTCAGCTGTTAAAGTTTGTTGCGTCGCACCACTAGTTACACTACTTTGTGTATTGTTCGTTTGCCCCTGGCTTGTAGCATTCTTTTTATTATTCATACAATAACCTCCTGTAAATTTTATTTACCTACCGCGCAATATTGTTCTCAAAAAAAAAATAATTATACGTCTTTTGATGAAAATGATGTTTTCTAAATATTAATCCATAAACTGATTTACAACATATTTTGTAGCTTGATAAATAAAAACGCCTGCAACTGCCACTTTTACCATTGACCTCATATTCATATCCATGTCCATGTCCATCATTAAATTACGTTTTCTTTTTAAGAACATATTAATCACCTCCAACAATAGTATTGCCTTTATGAACGATATAAAACTATAAAAATTTTAACAATTAAATTAAAAAAATAACAAACAGTATATCACTCTATTTTTAAGAATCTAAGTAGGAACACTACTATGAATTATAATTAATGATGACAAGCCCAAATGTAATAAGGATCGTGCCAACTAAAAGAGATAGGGAAATATCTTCATCAAGTATTACATAACTAACCAAGACGGTTATTAGAGGCGTACAGGACATAATAAGCGCAACTTGGCCAATCTTCCCTCTTTGAAGAGCATAGAAATAAGCTAAGTCCCCTAATACAGCTGCCAAAACAGCCTCTGCAGTTATGAACATCCAAAATGTTTTTGATAGATTCGCTAACTCGTTATAGGCCTTTGTTGCAATTATCCACGGAACGACCAGCATCGCTGCAATTATCGTCCTAATAACAAACGCCGTTGTTGGGTTCACATTATCCAGAGCGTTTTTCCCGAAAATGGGCGCGATCCCCAAACATATAACTCCAATAAAAGCATAAAGAAAGACCATATTATTCTTTCCTTTCGTTAAGTTAAATACTATTTTCATATATACTACAAATAAAATTTACACCTATCGCCACTATTTTTTACTACTAACAAACTATTTTGAAAGATAATAAAAAATGCCTCTTTTATCTTGCAATTAGATAAGACCTCTCCATTTGGAGAGGCCTTATCCTTTATTCTTGTTGACATCAAGTCATTTTGACCTATATTTCAGGTCAATCACACTATTGTGAAAATCTTCCTCTTTCTCAGGTCTTGCCAGAACAACACAATCAAAAGGCCTCATATTAGCCCTTAATTCTTCGTATTTTTCTTTGCTGATGCTTTCACAGGGTGTTAATTGATCTATATCACCATCAANAGGCAGAAAGTTAATCCCAATNAGCATGTCCCAATTTTCAAAAATAGCCGCTTTCACTTCACTCCAATCATCAGTTCCAATTGTAATTGTATTTGAACTGTTGTGTTCTGTATATACAGTTTGGAAGCGAAAGTAATTATCAAGTTGTCTTTCAATAGAAACCTTATTTTTGGTTTCTTTTGCACCAGAAGCAATTGGAAAATCAATAACTAGGGTTTTCGCTTTAGCCGTAGGTTCTTCAATGGTTTTTCCTATCGATCCCACTTCGGGATTAACTACCCAGCCAAGCTTCTGCACTTTTTTTACCAGAGGGTCACTTTCATTTATACAAATACGTCTAATGTGATAAGGACTATGTGACCAATGTAGACCGCTAGATACTCCGCCTGCAATGAGTGAAATAGCTTTTTCTGGTTTCACTGTCGTGACAAGTAAGGGCGCAGTCACACGTAGTTGCTTGGCATATACATCAGCTGCATCACGGGCAATATTACCAAGAGTTTTAAGCAAGATTGCTTCTTTAAGATCATCATAACCAAGCATAGACACTGCATCTTTTACCCCTGTTAATGAGGTGCCTAACAAACGGTCACGTTGCTGCACTTTGTCCCATTTTGGAAGTTCAAGAGTTAATAGTGTCATGCGTAGCCCAGCTCTGGCAGATCGTCGTTGTGCTTCAACTAACTTGTCTATTTCGAGTTTTCCATTCTTGACGAACTGAACTAAGTTGACCGTTGTTAAATTACAAACCCCTTTATTATCTAATAGGATATCGGCACAAGGATTTAGGCCTTCAAAATTAGGCCTGCGTTTGGCCGCAGCTTCCATATTTATAAAATTAGGTTGACCTTCAGCTTGTAATATTTCAAAAACCAGTTCTAACATTCCTTGGGAGGGCTTTTCCATAAATGCAATAGAATTATTAGATAATCTTCGATGATAAAGTGGTTTTCCCTTATTAGCAGGATAATCCACAAATGAATTCTTCACGGTCTTGGCGAATTTTTGTGCCTCTGCATTGGTTTTAAAAAATTTACTGAGGCCAACTTCATAAAAGACAACCCATTGGCGCATTCCTACTTCATCAAACCAACTAGGGACCATAATGTTTAGCTTAATCATCATTTTCTTAATACGATCATGGCTTACAAAAGCTCCCTCACCGTAAAGCCCATTTATACTATATTTGGCAAACATACTTTCGTAATCTGTTGCATTAAAAAGAAAAAGTTCTGTGGTTTCGCNTACCTCNCCAATACTTTTACTAACCAAGTTCACCATATCGAGAATTGTAATTGGGCGGACAAGTATATACCCTTTTTTAGCATCTACAATTTCCCAAGGTTCAAGAGAAGGATCAATCTCTCCTTTTAACAAACTGTTAATTCCTTCAAATATGTTCAGCAAAGGATGATAACCAGAACCTTGTCCGTCATAAGGGCGAATAGAGTTATAGTTCAGCTTAATTGTATGAATGCCTTCATGCCCTTTATCAATTAGGATTTGCAAAAAAATACCAAGGCTTTCAACCCACCCCTCTTTTGAGTCCCCTATATAAATAGTTGCATAACCATCTTTCATCAACACAATTTTTGTATGTTCAAGACGTTCCGTTATCGGCAAAGAGCTATATTCTGAATGAATGATCTTTACATTATTACGAATTGGTGGAAGATTTTTGGCCATTTCTTCTGTGCATTTAAAACCTACACTTGTACCAATAAGTAATAAATAGAATAGATCTACAACATCCTGCCACTCACATATATTAGTAAAAGCACAGTCAAAATTAGCCAATGGATATTTTTCGGCAGCGCCCTGTTCTACACCTCCAATCCTCATAGTGCGTACGGAAAGGAATTGCTCAAGATTAAACATAGCATGAAAAAGTTGTTGGGTTTCTTGCTGAATTTCTGCAATGCTATATCTGTAACCGATCTTTGTAAAATGTTTCACAGCAAGTTGATTATTATATTCAACCGAACGTCTCACTGTTTCTTTCCATGTCTCACATCTTTTCTCTTTTGGTAGAAATTGCGAATAATTTCGATAGTATACGAACATTCCAAGTTCGTTCATATTTTCTGGAAATTCTGGATATTTTGCTATAAATTCGTCTGTCAATAGCTCTGGCATAAACGGAATCCCCCCACTATATTAATTGCCTCAGTGTCTTAAATATTTTTTATTCAACTTGCATCCCCAGTATTTAAACATTCGACATCATAATGAATTATTCCTTACTTTTTACTAATAATAATTTANACACTATATAGAAATAGAGGAAGGTCGATACTCTATCTCCCTTCCTCTATTTCTAATTATATTCTTCATCCTCTGGACGTATATATTTATATTTACAAGGCTTTACTACTTCTTCCTCTTCTTCTTTTAGGCATTTATCCCCACTAAGGTTAGTTACATCAGAAAAGTTGTGGCAATGACCATTATTCCGACTCGTATGTCCAGCAAAATAATGGCAATGTGTCTCATCCGGCATAACCGTTGGTCTATCTGTCATGATATCTACCCAATGCCAATGGCCTTCCACAAATGAAGTCCTTATGGA
>JGI24143J45723_1000561_pt1 | contig 18974 bp, 13 predicted proteins | sample BarGraIncu00432A_FD_45723 | JGI IMG/M metagenome (IMG submission 45723) | reverse complement strand
AACTTAGTGGCGAGGAGGAGGCGCAGTCATGATGGATGATTTAATGGGGATTATTAATCTCAGTGAAGCTGAAGATAATCTAGGTGACCTGAGTCGCTCCAGACCCTTAGCTGCTGTTCCCTTTGCAGGGCGTTATCGATTAATTGACTTTGTATTGTCAAATATGGTGAATTCTGAAATCACCAATGTAGGGATCTTTATCCAACATAAATATCGGTCTTTAATGGACCATTTACGATCAGGTAAGGAATGGGATTTGGCTCGCAAACGGGATGGACTCTTTATTTTGCCACCTGCTTATACAAACAATCCCATGCAGATACAACGGGGAGATGTAGAAAACTTTTATAGTAATTTGGATTATATTTGTAAAAGCAGGCAAAAGTATGTAGTGATAGCTGGTCCTGAGATGGTGAGCAATTTAAATTATCGCAAGGCTTTAGAGTATCACAAAAGTATAGGGGCAGATATTACTATTTTATATACGAAGGTGAATTGTAGTAGCCACAATTGTGTTGGTGCGAATGTCTTAGAAATGCAACAAGACGGACGTGTCATTGATAGAACAGAATGTAAAGAGTGCAGAGATCACCAGAATATATCAATGAAAACATTTATTATGGAAAGAACACTATTAATAGAGCTCGTTGAGGATTGTATCTCTCGTGGAGATTATGATTTTATCAAACACTGTATTGTTAAAAATATTAGTAAATACAAAGTTTATGGTTATCAACATCAAGGCTATGTAGCGCGGATTAGTTCACTGCAAAGTTATTTTAAACACAGCATGGAGTTGCTAAATCCCCTAATTTGGAAAGAACTATTTTTCAAAGCAGGTTTTATATACACTAAGGTTAAAGATGAGCCGCCAGCTAAATATATGGCTCAGGCTGATGTAACCAATTGTCTGATTGCAACTGGATGTTGTATTGAAGGACGGGTAGAGAATAGTATCTTGTTTCGGGGCGTAAAAGTACATAAAGGGGCATATATTAAAAACAGTATCATTATGCAAAAATGCGAAATTGGCCCAGGGGTGGTACTGGAAAATGTAGTTTGCGATAAAGATGTATCAATTGCAGAGAATAAGCAATTAAAGGGAGAATGCAATTATCCTCTCGTAATCAAGAAAGGACAGGTGATCTAAGAGATGTTAAAAGTATTATTTGTCGCCGCGGAAGCGGTACCATTTGCCAAAACAGGCGGACTTGGTGACGTGATTGGTTCATTACCGAAGGAATTGAAACAACAAGGGATAGATGCGCGGGTCATTTTACCTAACTATCAAGATATACCTGAACAGTATAAGAAACAAATGGTGTTTAAAAATAAATTTCCGGTGCAGGTTGGTTGGCGAGAAAAGTATTGTGGTGTTCTAGAATTCGTATTTGAGGGTATAACCTTCTATTTTATTGATAACGAATATTACTTTAAAAGATATGGGTTTTATGGTTATGATGATGATGCTGAGCGATTTGGCTTTTTCTGTCGAGCTGTACTTGAGGCGTTACCAGTACTTGATTTTGTACCTGATATACTCCATTGCCATGACTGGCATACGGGGATGGTTAGTGTAATGCTGGATGCTCATTATCGTCATTTGCCAATGTACCAGCACATTAAAACATTATTTACCATCCATAATTTAAGATATCAAGGAGTTTTTGATAAGGGAATATTACATGATATTTTAAGTCTGGATTGGAAATACTTTAACGGCGACGGCGTGGAGTTTTATAATGCTGTGAACTTTATGAAAGGTGGCCTGGCATATTCTAATGTGATTTCCACAGTCAGTCATACCTATGCCCAAGAAATTCAGGATCCATATTTTGGTGAGAATCTTGATGGATTTTTACGCAAACGCCAGGGGGATTTAGTGGGTATTGTGAATGGCATTGATTATGATATGTATAACCCCGCAACTGATGAAAAAATTGCGAGCCGATATAATGTAGGTTCATTGTCCAAAAAGGCCAAGAATAAATTGGACCTCCAACAACAATTAGGTTTGGTAGTCAATGCCGAAATACCCATACTTGCTATAGTATCTAGACTCGTAGGCCCAAAAGGTATGGATCTGGTGGAAGGAATTTTGGTCGATCAGCTCAAGCAAATGTCCATGGATCACTATGATGCTCAGTTAGTGATCTTAGGTACAGGTGAGGCCAGATATGAGAATTTCTTTAAATATTTGGCTTGGCAGTATCCCGGCAAGGTTTCAGCTAATATTTTGTTTGACGATACCCTAGCCCGTAAAATTTATGCCGGGGCAGATATGTTTTTAATGCCGTCATTATATGAACCATGCGGTATTGGACAGATGATTGCCATGCGTTATGGTTGTGTACCAATCGTGAGGGAAATCGGGGGACTACGGGATACTGTAGAACTCTATAATCAAGAGTCTGGGACGGGGAACGGTTTTGTGTTTACTAATTATAATGCCCATGAGATGTTTGCCACTATCAATCATGCAATCACGATATTTAAGGACAAAAAGCAATGGAATAAAATAGTAACAAATGCCATGAAAAGTGATTATAGCTGGAAAAGNTCAGCCAANAAGTATCAAGAANTTTATAAAAAAATGATTGAGTAGGAAAATAGTGTGAGTTTTACGAACCGCCAAGACACAATGCCGCTAACGCGTCACACAAAGGGAATGCGTTCTATGGTGTCCTTTGTGCCTTGGTGGTTCAATTCTTTTATCTGCGTTCTCTGCGCCTCTGCGGTAAAAAGCGTTTTTCGATTTACCGCAGAGGACACAGAGGGGAGTTATTATCACGAAAGAGAGGANACTATTATGANTGAGAAATTTATAATTCATGATTCCCATATGGAGTTTTTTCGCAGCCCATTTGGGGCTGNTTGTTGTAATGGGGAACTTTTATTGCGCCTAAAGATTCAAGGACAGGATGCACCTGAATCTGTTGTGCTTAGACTGTGGCATGATAGTACTGGTGAAGAAAAATTAGAGATGAAGCTAAAACAAGAACCAGGGGACAGTCTCATCTATGAAGTGCAGTTAAGGGTATCGGGGGTACCTGGTGTATTATGGTACTATTTTATGATTACCATAAATAAAAAAATGTACTATTACGGTAATCAAACAGACAAATTGGGTGGCGTTGGTCGACTCTATGAGACAATCCCGCCTGGGTATCAAGTGACAGTATATAAAGAAGGTGCCGTTACACCTAATTGGTTCAAAGACGGGGTTATGTATCAAATCTTCCCTGATCGTTTCTATAATGGTGGATCACAGGTTTTAAATCCGAAGAAAGATAGTGTGATTCAGGGAAATTGGGGGAATAACCCTTATTATATTCGTGATGCAGATACTGGGAGGATTGTTGCTTATGACTTTTTCGGTGGCAATTTACAGGGCGTTATTGCGAAAATCCCTTATTTAAAAGAATTAGGCATAAGCATTATTTACTTTAATCCTATTTTTTCTTCCCCCAGTAATCACCGTTATGACACAGGTGATTATAAGACAGTTGATACCATGCTTGGGGATAACCAAGATTTTGCCCAACTGTGTGCCAAAGGTAAAGAGTATGGTATTTCGGTTATTCTCGATGGGGTATTTAGCCATACGGGTAGTGACAGCATTTATTTTAATAAAGATGGGAATTACCCCGGAGTTGGCGCTTATCAGTCCAAGGAATCGACTTATTATAAATGGTACCGTTTTGAAGATCATCCAGATAAATATGAGGCTTGGTGGGGCATTGATACCCTGCCCAATGTGGAGGAAAATGAGCCATCCTACACTGATTTTATTATTGAAGGCCAGGACAGTGTCATTAAACAATGGCTAAAACTAGGCGCTAAAGGTTGGCGACTGGATGTAGCTGATGAATTACCTGATTCATTTATTAAAAAGATTTATAAAACAATGAAAGAGACAGACGAGGATAGTGTCCTGATTGGTGAAGTATGGGAAGATGCTTCGAATAAAGAAAGTTATGGTAAGCTTCGCCAGTATCTCCAAGGCGAGGAATTGGATTCAGTTATGAATTATCCATTTCGCCAAATGGTGCTGGATTTTATGTTAGGCACAATGGATGCCAATGCTGTTCATCGCGGGTTTATGAATTTAGCAGAAAATTATCCCATTCATAATTTTTATGCCATGATGAATTTAATTGGTAGTCATGATGTTCCAAGGGTCTTGACCTTGCTAGGCGAGGCTCCCCCGGCTGACAGTTTAACGATTGCCCAGCAGGCTAAATATCGCCTGCCTCAAGAAAAGCGGCAACTTGCCATTTCTCGACTAAAAATGATGGTTCTATGGCAAATGACATTTCCTGGCGTGCCGTCTGTTTATTATGGTGATGAGGCTGGAGTAGAAGGGTATCGAGATCCTTATAATCGCGGGACATACCCATGGGGGAAAGAAAATGCTGAACTATTAACATGGCATAAGAAAATAATTGCAATTCGTAATGACTATGATGTTCTTAAAACGGGCAGATGGATTTCAGTGCCTGCTCATGATCAAGTGTATGCCTATATCCGTACAATCACCAATGGCCGAGATGTCTTTGGACAATGTAAGCAAGATAATACAGCAGTTGTGTTATTTAACCGCAGCACTGAAACAATCACGGTGCAATTACCAGTGAGAGCCTGGTGCCATGGCATCATGCTGGATCTTCTTATTGATAACCAGCAAATACCCATTGTTGATGGAGTACTCACTGTTACGTTATTACCCTTGGAGGGNAAATTATTATTACAACTAGAAAAAGATGCATTTCCCCGCCAGGCAGGAGTCCTCTTGCATCCCACATCATTNCCCTCTAGCTTTGGTATTGGCGATTTAGGGGAAGGCGCTTATGATTTTGTTGATTTTTTGCATAACAGCAAACAAACATTGTGGCAGATACTACCCCTCAATCCAGTAGGGTATGGAAATTCACCATACCAATGCTTATCAGCATTTGCTGGGAACCATTTATTGATATCCTTAACGAAGTTAGTCAGCCAAGGTCTATTAAAGGAAGAGGTAATAAAAGATCACCCAATATTTGATAATAATAAAGTAGAGTTTGATAAAGTCAGAGGATATAAAGAAGAACGACTCCAGAGNGCTTTTGTAAACTTTAAGCAACAAAATACATCCTTGCTCTATAAAAAATTTGTGATGGANAACAGTTTTTGGCTGACAGATTATGCTCTGTTTATGGCGCTAAAGAAGAATTTNAAACAACAAGCATGGAATTTATGGCCCCAAGAGATTGCCTCAAGGCAAAAAACAATCATGGAAAAGTATCAAATCTTACTGGCAGACGAAATTGCTTATCATAAGTTCCTACAGTTTGTCTTTGCAAGTCAATGGCAAGAGTTAAAGGAATATACCAATGCTTATAATATAAAAATTATTGGCGATATACCTATTTTTGTGGCTCACGATAGTAGTGATGTATGGGCGAATCAACAGATGTTTGACTTGGATGAAACCGGGACGCCAGTTACGGTGGCAGGTGTACCACCTGATTATTTCAGCATGACGGGACAATTATGGGGCAATCCTCATTATAAATGGGGAGAAATGGTAAAAGATGATTATCACTGGTGGCGGCAACGTTTGCAGGCCATATTACAACAGGCTGATATTATTAGGGTGGATCATTTCCGTGGATTTGAGGCCTTTTGGGAAATTCCCGCTGAGGCTGAGACTGCAGTGAGTGGTCGTTGGGTTAAAGGACCAGGGACACATTTTTTTAGTGTGTTGGAAAAATATTTGGGTAAATTACCATTCATTGTAGAAGATTTAGGGTTTATTACCCATGAGGTTGATGATCTTAAGCATGAATTTTATTTTCCTGGAACTAAAGTTCTGCAATTTTCATTTCATTTTAGTGAGAGTGGGTGTTATGCCACTTTTAGTTGTGAAAAAAACAGTGTTTTATATACGGGGACACATGATAATGATACAACAAAAGGTTGGTATGATAAGTGGTTGGTGGGAGAACCGATGTTGGCTCAATGCGTTGAGTCATGCTTAGAACGGGAACTTGGTACACATCATGGTGAATCTGAACCATTTTGCTGGAGACTCGTTGAGTTTACTTATGAAAGTAATGCCAATACTGTAATTGTGCCTTTGCAGGATTTACTGTGTCTTAGCAGTGAGGCCCGAATGAATTTTCCTGGTACGATAGGTAACAATTGGAATTGGCGATATCAGGCGGGAGTATTGACAAGTGAACTCTCGGGCAAACTGGCCAGCTTGGTGAAAAAATACCAACGAAAATAATACTGAATAAGTAATGTGAGAAAAGATGTAAATCCTATCAGAATATTGTAAAAAAAGTTTGACGAACGGCAAAAGCTAGAGTACAATAAAATAATACTAGACTAGTACGGTATACATTAAATAAAGTGGTGATTATATGCAGTTTAATCTAGCGACGGACTATGCTTTTCGGGTGATTATGCATTTAACTGGTTTACCCGAAGGGACGATTGTGACGAGCCAAAATATTGCTGAACAGCAAAATATTCCTGTTGGCTTTTTACAAAAAGTCCTACGGACTTTGACCAAAGGAAAAGTGATAAAGTCTTATCGAGGGATTGATGGCGGCTTTGCATTAGCAAAACAAGCAATTGATATTAGTCTCCTGGATATTATCGCAATTATGGAGGGACCTGTTCATTTGCAACGATGCTTAAAGGATAATAATAGCTGTAACAAGGGCTGTGCACCTGAATGCCCAGTACATGCTGCCTTAGCTGTTATACAGACTGACTTTACACAGGCCCTAGGCAAGGTTAGATTTGCCAAGTTAATTACAGAGGTATAATGATGAAAGGTGGGGGAAAAGTGTGGAAACCATATTATTAGGAAGATGGCAATTTGCTATTACCACAGTGTATCATTTTTTGTTTGTGCCACTGACATTGGGATTATCTGTACTGGTAGCAATTATGGAAACTATGTATGTGAGAACCGGGAATGATTTGTATAAGAAGATGACTCAGTTTTGGGGTAAGTTATTTCTGGTGAATTTTGCCATGGGCGTGGCAACAGGTATTGTCCAAGAGTTTCAGTTTGGTATGAACTGGGCGGAATATTCACGGTTTATGGGTGATATTTTTGGTGCTCCTTTAGCATTAGAGGCATTGACGGCGTTTTTCTTAGAATCGACGTTTCTCGGACTATGGATCTTTGGATGGGATAAGTTGTCGAAGAAGATGCATCTGACTTGTATGTGGCTTGTAGCCTTTAGTAGTAATCTCTCGGCGTTTTGGATTTTGACAGCTAATTCTTTTATGCAGTCGCCTGTGGGATACTCTCTGCAAAATGGGCGGGCTGAGATGGTGGATTTTGCTGCTCTCGTCACCAATCCTTATGTATGGGGACAATTTCCTCACACGGTGCTTGGTGGCTTAGTGACTGCTGGTGTGTTTGTCACTGCCATTAGTGCGTACTATTTATTAAAACAAAGACATTTGCAATTATTTCGTACTTCTATATTAATTGGTTTGGCTTGCACTTTTGTAAGTACCATGTCAGTTATGGGCACAGGACATTTACAGGCTCAATATTTGGGCAAACACCAACCTATGAAAATGGCCGCAATGGAGTCTTTATGGGAAACGGCTAATCCGGCACCTTTTGCCGTTGTAGCAGTGACGGATGCAGCCAATCAACGCAATTCGTCAGAAGTCGGTATTCCTGGCGTGTTATCATTGCTTATCTACGATAAGATGTCAGGAGAAGTCAAAGGACTGAAAGAATTACAGGCAACAGCGGAAGCTAAATACGGACCTGGTAATTATATGCCGCCAGTTTCTCAGTCATTTTGGAGCTTTCGAATCATGGTGCTATCAGGATTATGGATGGCTGCTTTATCAGCATTAAGCTTGCTTTTATTGTACAAAAAGAAGTTGGAAACCAATACAAAGGTACTTACGATGCTCTTATGGAGTTTACCTGTGCCCTATATCGCGAATTCCACGGGCTGGATTTTGACTGAGGGTGGACGTCAACCGTGGATTGTTGTGGGACTACAGAAAGTAAGTCAAGCGGTATCTACAAATTTGACGCAAGTTGATATTTGGATTTCATTAATTGGTTTTACTCTACTTTATGGAGTATTGGCAGCAGTTTCGATCTACTTGGTTCGTAAGTTTGTTATAGAAGGACCCGTCGAACATAAATCTTCTCTTAGTGGGGTAACTAAGAAGGAGGCTACATTATGGAATTAACAATGATATGGTTTGTATTAGTAGGTGTATTGTTTACAGGCTTCTTTTTTCTAGAAGGTTTTGATTATGGTGTCGGTATGCTTTTGCCTTTCTTGGGCAAGAACGATATAGAACGTCGAACCATTATAAATTCCATTGGCCCAGTATGGGATGGTAATGAGGTATGGATGATTACAGCAGGAGGTGCCCTGTTCGCGGCTTTCCCTCATGTCTATGCCACCATGTTTAGTGGCTTTTATCTCGCTTTATTTTTAATGCTAATCGCTTTGATCCTGCGAGCTGTAGCCTTTGAGTTTCGCAGTAAGGATGAAAATCCCCTGTGGCGTAGTACTTGGGATTGGATGATCTTTATTGGTAGTGCGGTGCCAGCCCTCTTGTGGGGCGTTGCCGTGACCAATCTCATCAAGGGAGTACCCATTAATGCAAAAATGCAGTATGCAGGTACATTCTTTGATTTATTAAGTCCATATACCTTAGTGGGCGGAGTTGCTTTTTTACTAGTATTTTTATTCCATGGGGCGTTATTTCTGAGTCTCAAGGTCGAGGGTGGCTTAATTGAAAGGGCTCGGTCCGTTGCTACAAAGGTTGGGATTGTTACAGCCATCGCCTTTTTGTCCTTAGTCGGTTTAACTTACACAAATACGGATTTGTTCAACAGTACACTAGCGACGATCACGTTAGGGGCGGCAGTCGTGGTTTTCGTTGTTTCCTATGGACTTACTTGGATGAGAAAATTTGGTTGGGCTTTTGCTATGAGCGGTCTGGCCATTGTCTTTACCACTACGGCTTTTTTTAGTGGCTTATTCCCCAGACTTATGGTCTCTAGTCTTAATCCTCTTTGGGATTTGACGATTTACAATGCGGCGTCCAGTGCTTATACATTAACGATTATGACCTATGCTGCATTGGTGTTAGTACCAATTGTGCTACTATATCAAGGCTATACCTATTGGGTGTTCCGGAAACGTGTGAGCGTTAAAGATCTGGAATATTAAAGTAACAGTATTCCAAGAAATATTGCAAAATTTCATTGTAGAGTATATAACATAAATATGATTAAAATTGAATTAAGAGGGGGCAATATATATGGGAATACAAACTGTACCAGGAGATATTTTGAATCTTTCGGAGAAATATAAGACCTTTTATGATGCCATTATAAAATTTATACCTGAGACTCGAGTTTTTGCTGATCCAATTAGAACGCTAGCCTATGGCGTCGATGCTAGCTTTTACCGTCTACTACCTAAACTCGTCATCAAGGTCAACACCCCAGAGGAAATGGCAGATATTTTAGTCGTCGCCAATGACATGAAAGTTGCTGTAACCTTTCGTGCAGCAGGTACGAGTCTTTCTGGTCAAGGTATTACGGATTCAGTCCTACTTTTAGCGACTCAAGGGTGGAGCAAATATTCCATCAGTGCTGACGGTGGTCTGATTTCCCTGCAACCAGGAATTATTGGTGCTGACGCCAATGAATATCTCAAGCCCTTTGCTCGTAAAATAGGTCCCGACCCTGCAACGATTAACAACGCCATGATTGGTGGCATCGCGGCGAATAACGCCAGTGGGATGTGCTGCGGTACAGCGGATAATAGTTATAAGACCATTGCTGATATGAAAATTATTTTTGCCGATGGTACTCTTCTAGATACGGCTGATGCAACTTCGCGAAATAAGTTTGTTACCACTCATTCTAAGGTTATTCAGGGAATTGAACAGTTAAGGGATCAAATTAATGCAAATGAAGAATTAAAACAATTGATTAAGCATAAATTTAAAATTAAATGTACCACAGGGTATGGTATCAACGCTTTTGTTGATTATGTTGATCCCTTTGATATCATTAAACATTTGATGATTGGTTCAGAAGGAACGCTAGGATTTATTAATGAAATTACCTACAAAACAATAGTTGAACATGCTCATAAGGCCTCGGCACTCATGATCTTCCCCGATATGACAACTGCCTGTTTGGCAGTGATGAAACTTGACCGAGACTTAGTGGCTGCTGCGGAATTGATGGATCGCGCTTCTCTCAAATCTGTTGAAGATGAGCCTGTCATGCCTGATTATCTTAAAAGTTTGGATGGTCAAGCCGCTGCTTTGCTCGTTGAAGTACGGTCGGAGACGAAAGATGGCTTGAGTCACCTCATAGAAGCTGTAATAGAACGTTTAGCAACGATAAATACACTCTTACCGATTACTTTTACGGATGTAAAGGCTGAGTACGAGAAATTATGGTATATTCGTAAAGGAATCTTTCCAGCAGTTGGTGGAATGAGAACACCAGGAACGACAGTAATTATTGAAGATGTGGCCTTTCCTAAGGAAAGATTAGCAGAAGCTCTTTTGGAGCTAAGAGCCATTATGGATAAGTATAATTATACGGATGGTATTATTTATGGCCATGCCTTAGATGGTAATGTGCATTTCGTGGTAACACAGAATTTTGAGACAGAAGGAGATATTCAACGATATAAGGATCTCATTCAAGATGTCTGTGATTTGGTCGTTGACAAATATCAGGGCTCCCTGAAAGCAGAACACGGTACAGGGCGCAATATGGCCCCCTTTGTTGAATTGGAATGGGGTAATGCAGCATATGGCATTATGCGCACATTAAAGCAAGTATTTGATGGGGACAATATCTTGAACCCTGATGTTATCATTACTGAGAATCAATCACTTTATCTTCAGAACTTTAAACCAATGCCAAGGGCTGATGATATTATTGATAAATGTATTGAATGTGGTTTCTGTGAGATCAACTGTCCTTCGAAAAATTTGACGCTGACGCCACGCCAACGTATTGTCGTGTCACGTGAGATTGCTAGACTTAAGACCACAGGTGAAGACCCAATTCGTCTAAAACGTTTAGAAGAAGACTATATTTATTTTGGTGATGAGACCTGTGCGACAGATGGCTTGTGTCAGACGAGTTGTCCTGTAAACATTAACACAGGGGAGTATACGAAAACAGAGCGGTCACGATCCATGGGGGATCAAGGGAAATCCATTGGCAGATTTATTTCCAAAAACTTCTCTGGCGTAACAACCATGGCACGCCTTGGTATGTCAACTGCTAGCGTAGCCCATTCCATCCTAGGAACATCCCTTATGACAAGCATTACCAAAGGTATGCGGACTCTAAGTGGTGATCACATGCCAGAATGGAATGTGTCTTTTCCTAAAGCTGGTAATGTACCAGATCCTTCGAAATGCAAACCAGGCGTGCAAGGACGCACTGTAGTATATTTCCCGAGCTGCGTTAGCCGGACAATGGGAGGCGCCGCTGTTGGGGACAAAGATCAACGGCAACTCAGCGCAGTCATGATTCACCTTATGGAAAAAGCGGGATATAACATTGTATTCCCTGCTCATATGGATAAGTTATGTTGTGGAATGCCTTTTGAAAGTAAAGGATTGTTTGAAACAGCTGATAACATGAGCAGTGAACTGGAAAAGGAACTATTGCGATGTAGTAATAATGGCGAGTATCCAATTGTTTGCGATACAAGTCCATGCATTTATCGGATGAGAAAAGTAATGAGTAAAAAACTAACAATGTTTGAACCATTAGAGTTTATTCATGATAATTTGATGGATCTACTTGAATTCAATCAACAGGATGAAACAATTGCTGTCCATGTCACCTGTAGCTCAACAAAACTTGGTCTTAAAGAAAAGTTTAAAAAAGTAGCAGAGGCTTGCGCAACGAATGTAGTTATGCCATCTAAAGTTAGATGTTGTGGTTTCGCTGGGGATAAAGGCTTTGAAGTACCAGAGCTTAATGAATCGGCACTGGCCGAACTAAAAGATTGCTTGCCACTACATTGTAAATCAGGATATTCCAACAGCCGTACTTGTGAGATGGGCTTGTCACACCGGAGTGGGATTAGTTATCAGTCAATCGTCTATTTAGTAGATCGCTGCACGTCACCAAAGTAATAAGGGGTAAGGCTATGCATCAGTGAAGACTGAGCATAGTCTTTCTTTTCTAGCGATATCAGGAAGTATAAGCTTTTCTTGTTAATTGGGTAAAAAACGTTAAACACGAAGATATGAAGATGCGAAGATAACACGAAGAACATAAAACAAAATAGTCTTTAAAAACTTCGTGTTCTTTATACTCTTCACACTCTTCATATCTTCGTGTTTGAAACATCCTGTTTTTTTACAGTTAGCGACAACGCACTTTTTAAATAATGAGGGAGTATTATTTATGGTTGATAAACGGCTTATACAGCAACTAGAAAAACATCGACAGCAGTTTTTACTGCTAGTAGGCCTGGCAGTCAGTGGTGGAGTACTTGTTATACTACAAGCTGATTATTTGGCCAAGATTATAAATGGTGTATTTATAGGGGGCATGGATTTAGCAGGGGTGTGGCCTTGGATGGGGCCCTTATTTGCAATTATGGCACTACGCAGTGTAGCGGTTTATAGTATTGAGGTCACAGCTCATCGTCTGGCAGCTTGTATTAAAACAGATATGAGGGGACGATTACTTGATAGCTTGTTTGGTCTCGGCCCGGTATATGCCAGTCATCAGCAAACTGGTGAGTTGGTGAATGTCTTGGTGGAAGGGGTTGAGAATCTAGAACCCTACTTTGCCAAATTTTTGCCCCAATTATTTACAGCACTCTTGGTGCCCATGGTAATCTTGACCTGGGTTTTTCCTCTTGATGTTAGTACTGGGGTTATTTTGATGGTAACTGCACCTCTGATTCCCATATTTATGATACTCATTGGCAATATGGCTGAGAAATTGAATCAGAAACAGTGGGACACTTTATCGCGTCTTAGTGCACATTTCTTAGATGTATTGCAAGGTCTAACAACATTAAAAATTTTTGGCCGCAGTATTGAACAAATACAAGTCATTGACCGCATGAGTACGGAATTTCGCGATACGACCTTAAGTGTATTGCGGATCGCTTTTTTGTCAGCCTTGGTGTTAGAGTTAGTGGCAACCATTAGTACAGCTTTAGTAGCGGTGACCATTGGTTTAAAATTATTATATTTTAAGATCGAGTTTTCCCAGGCTTTTTTTCTATTATTACTGACCCCTGAATTTTATTCACCTCTGCGTCAATTAGGCGCTCATTTTCATGCTGGGATGGCTGGCGTAGCTGCTGCGCAACGTATTTTTGGAATATTATCATTATCTCAGACTGAAAATCATGGCGTCATTGCTTTGCCCCGCCAGAAAGAGGTGGGGATTGTTATAGAAAATGTGTATTATGCCTATGATGGTGGGGCACGCCCAGCATTAGAAGGCATTTCCCTGGAAATAAAGCCTGGTCAGCAGGTGGCCTTAGTGGGGGCTAGTGGTTCTGGAAAAAGTACCCTCGCTAGTCTTTTGCTCATGTTCATGGTTCCCAAACGAGGGAAAATTTATATAAATGGGATGTGCTTGTCTGAAATCAGCCGGGCAGATTGGTTGGCACATGTGGCGTTTGTACCCCAGTCTCCTCATTTGTTTTATCGCTCAGTCGCTGATAATATTCGTTTGGGTAAAGAGGGAGCATCTTTGACAGAAGTGGTCGAGGCTGCGATGGGGGCTGGCGCTCATGAGTTTATTATGGCCTTGCCTCAGGGTTATGACACTGTGGTGGGAGAAGGTGGTCAAGGGTTGAGTGGGGGACAGTGTAAACGCTTGGCCATCGCCCGGGCTTTTCTGCAGAATGCACCTTTTTTATTATTAGATGAGGCGACTGCCGGCCTTGACCCTCAAAATGAGGCTGTGATTGAGGAGGCTCTCCAGAGGCTTAAAGTAGGGCGTACCGTGCTTATTATCGCCCATCGTCTGTCGACGGTGTATCAGGCCGATTCGATTGTGGTATTTGACCGGGGGCAAGTAGCTGAAGTCGGAGAACATAATGAATTAATGACCAAGCATGGTCTGTATTATCAATTGGTCACTGCTTTTAGAGGTGTAGCATGAACAATTTGATGCGTTTGTTGGGAATCATGGGTTCAGCCTGGTCAACGATGCTCATTGCCATTGCATTTGGGTGTCTAACGATTGGTAGTAATATGGGGCTAATAGGGACTTCCGCCTATCTTATTTCTAGTGCGGCTTTACATCCCACGATTAATGAATTGTCTACAGCCATTGTGGGGGTACGATTTTTTGGTATTTCGCGAGGCGTTTTTCGCTATTTGGAACGATATATCTCTCATGATGCTACGTTTCGCCTGTTGGGAGTTGTCAGGGTATGGTGTTATACAAAACTAGAGAGAGTGGCTCCGGCGCGGCTGATGGAATGGCAAAGCGGGGAGTTATTTAGTACCATTGTGGGCGATGTGGAAACATTAAAAGAATTTTATCTCAGAGTACTGGCGCCACCCCTTATTTGCGTGGTCATACTGAGTGGTACTTCTTTGTTTTTAGCGCACTATAGTATGAATTTTGTCTATGTATTGATTGGTGCCTTTGTGCTGGCTGGATTGATACTGCCTCTTTTTTTACAGACAATACAAAAATCCATTGCCCATGAATTAGTTGCTACCAAAGGTGAGCTTAGAGCCCAGTTGGTCGATAGTATCACTGGGATTGTAGAACTGTCTGCCTTTAATGAAACTGGGCGTCAGGTGAAAGTGATTGATGATATTCATCAACGACTACTTAGCTTGCAAAGCCATATTGCTAAAATGTCTGGACTAGCTGATGCATTAGGTTTATTTGTGATGAATAGTACGGTGTGGATCATTTTATGGCTAGCTATACCACTTGTAAATACTGGAGGCATTGAGGGGATATACCTAGCAGTTGTGGTTTTAACGGTACAAAGTAGTTTTGAAGCCGTATTACCGTTGCCCTTTGCAGTTCATTATTTTGCCGAAAGTATGGCGGCGGCGAAAAGAGTGTTTGCTATTGTTGATACTGAGCCAGAGGTGATTGATGAAGCTGAGGGTATGGCGGATATCACAGCAACAGGAATAGACGTTGAAAAATTAAGTTTTAAATATAACATTCAAGGACCGTGGGTACTGAATAATCTTTCTTTTTCTGTTGGTGCTGGGCAACGTCTTGCCATTGTCGGTCCCAGTGGAGCAGGGAAAAGTACACTGCTCCAATTGTTTCTGCGGTTTTGGGATTATCAGCGAGGCTCCATTCGTTTAGGAGGGCTAGAGTTTAAAAAATATAATGCTACAAAACTACGCACTTTGTTTGGCGTAGTATCACAACAGACCCACTTATTCAATGCCAGTATTCGCGATAATATTTTACTTGCTAGACCAGACGCTAGTGAAGAGCGGTTTAAACAAGCAATTAAGGATGCCGAACTGGAAGAGTTTATTGGCAAGCTGCCTCAAGGTTATGACACCATGGTAGGTCAAAATGGATTTGCTTTATCAGGTGGGCAACGTCAACGTATTTCCATTGCCCGCGCCTTACTCAAAAATGCACCCATCTTGATTTTGGATGAACCTACCGTGGGCCTTGATTCCATAACTGAACAACGAATCATGGAAACGATTGAGAAGCTAATGGTGGGGCGTACCACAATTATGATTACACATCGCTTAACGGGGCTAGAGATGATGGATGAGATTATTGTACTTAACCTGGGGAACATCGTTGAGCAGGGGCGGCAGGTGGAGTTATTGGCAAACAAGCAATTATTTAATCATCTATGGGATTTACAGCATGATGTGTTATGACGTTACAACCCCTTGTAAATAAACTATTAAGATTGTCTTAAAACGTTCCATGGGACTAATAAGGCGACATAATCAAAGATATCCACAGAAATCGTAAACATGTTATGAACAGCTTTATCCACATAGTGTGGATAAAGTTGCAATTTATGCAATACATATGTGCTATAATAATAACAAAAAGGCAGTGCTAAATATGGAATGTAAAGTGATTAATGGCATACAAGTGAATGTCACGGGGGAAATTTCAGACGAAGAATTGACCGTTTATCTAAATCAGCAACAGGGAAAGAGTACCCATAAAATCATCAAGGCCACGGTGAGAGTAGATGGGGAGTTCATAGATATTCATAGTGTTTATGATATGATACCATTTGATCGTATACGCCGTATTACTGGCTATTTGGTTGGTAGTACAAGTAGGTGGAATGATGCTAAACGAGCTGAGGAGAAAGATCGGATTAAGCATGGTGTGGGACGTATTGCCCAAGGTGCAAAATAATTACATGATATTTTAAGTCGCTATCGAGTCATTGAGACTTGGTAGTGACTTCTTTGTTTANGGAGAATTAAAAATGTTTTTCCATCACATTGTAACAATAATCATGTATGACAAAAATAGCAAATTCAGGGGGATTTATCATGAAAAAAAGTAAATATTATAACTGTGATTCCACACCAAGTAATTACAAAGCGTCAATGAACCCAGTATGCATAAGAGGCTACATCAAATTTAATCTTCACCCTTTGAGTGAGATGAAATGATGTCCAAAACACTGAAAGTAGCGATCAAAAAAAGTTGAAAGATGGTGATGTGAATGATAAAATGTATAGATGACATCCTGAATTGTTCATCAAACCACATCGAATTATGAATGTAACGATTAACATAGAATTTTGCTATTACATATATTTTAAGGAGTTGATTTTTTTGCTATCTATAACTGAGATACAAGATATAATTGTCCATAGGTATCCTTTTTTATTGGTTGACCGTATTATTGAACTTGAACCGATGAAGCGAGCGGTAGGTATAAAAAATGTTACGATAAACGAACCCTATTTTCAGGGGGATTTTCTGGGACAACCAGTAATGCCTGCAACACTTATTTTGGAAGCAATGTCTCAAGTTGGAGGAATCGCAATACTTTACCCCGAGCAAAACAGAGGTATTTTAGCATATACTGTTGGAATTGAAAAGGCGAGATTCAGAAGAAATGTAGTGCCTGGAGACCAACTGCGAATGGTTGCTGAAGTAATTCGTATGCGCAGTACTATGGGGAAAATATGGGCACAAGCTTTTGTAGATGATAAAAGGGTAGCGGAAGGAGAAATTCTTTTTGCCCTGGCGCGTAACTAGAAAACAGCTTGTTTTACAGATAATGTATTTTTACATTTAAATAATTAAGCACCGGCCAAACTGGTAATAACATACCAAAAGGCAGGTGCTTATTGTGGTTATGGCTTATATAATATGTGTTGCTTGCTGGTCATGGGAGTAGCTATGGTGGTTTACGGTGTGGATAGGCCGATTTTTGTGATGGCTAAAGAGTAGCTGCCTAAATTAAATTCACATCATATTGTTCAAGGAAAGTCATGATCGTTTTGCTTGGTGAAGCTTCTGTAATAATACTATTACAATCTGTTATAGTAGAGAATTTAAAAATTCCATCTAGATTAAATCTTTCATTTAGTGCCAGGAGATACGTCTCTTTGGAGATACTCATAATTGCTTTTTTAGTATTTGCATCCTCAGAGACACCAGTACTTATGCTTCCATCTCTAAGATCGACTCCACTACATCCTAAAAAGGCTTTATTGCAACGATAAAGTTTAATTTGTTCATTGGAATGGGAACCGATACTTCCACCTACAAATACATTATAATCCCCACCTATAAAAATAAAATGTATCTTAGAATCTACGGGAATCATTGATGATATTTCAAACATATTTGTAATTAAAGTCATCGTTTTATTACTTTTTATAAGTAGTTTTGCAAGAATATATGAGATAGTCGATGCATCTAAGAAAAAGGTATCATTCTCCTTTATTTGATCATATGCCTTTTTAGCAATAATTTCTTTTAGTTCAGTATTTTTTTCTACCCTTTTAAAGAAACTTTCACAATTAACAATGGTACGTTTTGTGTTAATAGCACCACCATAAGTGCGTTGAAGTAAGTTCTTTTTCTCCAATGCTTGAAGATCTTTTCTAATCATACTTTCGCTAATTTTAAATTGTGTACTTAAGTCTTTAACGAGCACCTTACCGTTTTCTTCCAATAGGTCTAAAATATGTTTATACCTTTCTTCAATGAACATGATTTTCTCCAATTCTTTCTCATTTACTCTTATTATAGCAATGAAAATACAACAATACAATAAAAGCAATTGACAAATAGTAATAAACAACCTAAAATAGGATTAATTAGTAACGAACAGTAACAAATGATATGCTTGATCGATTTGTTTTTTTCACTTCAAAGTCGATGAATAACAATCTCCATCCCACCGAAATATTTTAGGCTATTGTAGTTTTACAGTTTAATTATATTCATTTCCTTGAGTTAAGAGAAATAATGTTCATATCACTTAAAAGATCATAATTTTGTAAAAGGGGAGAAAAGTTATGTCATTATTAGATCAAACTACAGGAATTGCCCATATCGGAATTCCAACGACTAATTTGCAAAAAACTATAAGATTTTATGCGGATTTGGGATTTGAAACTATATTAAAAGCGTTTAATACAGAGGTAAATGAACAGGTGGCATTTCTTCAATTTAGAGATATAGTAATTGTGGCGAATGAAACATTAAATTTAAAAAGAGAAGTAGGAGCAATCGATCATATAGCAATAAATATTTCTGATATTGAAAAGTTATTTAAAGAAGCTAAAAATAGAGGATATGATTTATTAGATAATGAGATTCAATACCTACCTTTTGGGGAAAAGGGGGTTAAGTTTTTTACAGTAAGAGGACCATCAAAAGAAAAAATCAAATTTTGTCAGATACTGTAATTAAGATTAGCAAAAAAAATTTTTATGAGTGATTCCCTTCAATTGGGATG
>JGI24143J45723_1000560_pt1 | contig 19048 bp, 17 predicted proteins | sample BarGraIncu00432A_FD_45723 | JGI IMG/M metagenome (IMG submission 45723) | reverse complement strand
AAACCTTCTTTAAAGGTTAATTTTGAAATATCTTGTACATTGGTAACGTATTAAATCGGTCTATTCATTTGCCATTCTCCTTAAAATAAAATTTATTCTAGATTATCTTGGAAATGCTCCATTATTTATGTCAATACAAGTACCATTAATATATTCAGGGCAATTTGTTGCTAACCAATATATTGTCTGTGAAACTTCTTCTGCTTTTGCAAATCTATTTGTGAATACACTGTTTTGTATAGATTTCTTTCTGTCTTCTGGTATTATTGAAAGCATATCTGTTTCTACTGGACCTGGTGCTACAGCATTTATTACGATTCCTTTTGGACCTAATAATTTAGCAAAACTTTTAGTTGCATTAATTATTCCAGCTTTTGATACTCCATACCAAATATCTGGATGTCCAATTTGACCTGCAATAGAAGCTGTGTTTACAATTCTCCCAGTGCCGACTTCAATCATTGATTTTGAAACTTGTATTATGAATTCTATTGGTGCATATAGATTAATATTCATGATTTTATCCATATTTTCCTTAGAATAATTATCATATGGTATAGCATTCATTATTCCTGCATTATTTATTAAAATATCAACATTACCAATAGTTCTTACTAAATCTTTTATACCATATATATTAGATATATCATATTCTATTTTCTCTACATCGTCATTTTCATTAAATTCGAAATTGTTGTAATCTCTTGCAATTACAATAACCTTAAAATTGTTTTGAACAAAAATACGTGTAACCTCGAGTCCAATTCCTTTATTCCCACCTGTTATTAATACTACTTTTTTCATTACTTCCTCTTCTTTCATAATGAAATTTCTAACATAGCCTTAAATCTTATTGAATACCAGCACCTTTTAAGTATTTTGTGTCTATGAACTGGTCAATATCAACGTCTTTTCTAATTAATTTTTGTGATTTCAAAAATTTGGCACTCTCTTTAAGTTCAGTAATAGCATCATTTGTGATTGTAGTTGAATATACATATTTAGGTAAAACCTTTTTTAGTTGTTCCGGTGTAAGCGTAAAATCTTTAGCAATTAATTTAGATGCTTCATCCGGATTACTAGCTATATATTCACTACCCCTTTTATAAGCTTTAAGAAAAATCTCTGCAATTTCTGGATTAGCTGAAATATAGTCTTCTCTACCAAGTATTAATAAATCCCCTCTACTTAAATTGGTTCCATCTACTAATACTTTTCCTACTCCACTGTCTTCTATTTTAGTAATATTAGGTTCCCACATTACAGCTGCATCTACTTCTTTTTTTATAAGTGCATTTTTCATATCTCCAATTCCCATATTGATAATAGAAATATCTTTATCTGTTAACGAATTTGCTTCTAAAACTTTATATAATAGATGATGTGCATAGGATCCAATAACTAATGCAACCTTTTTACCTTTTAATTGACTAGGTTTTGTAATTTTAGAATCTTTTGGAACAACAATACCAAAAGCTTTTGGACCATATGCAGAAATTCCAATGATTTTTGTTTTTTGGCCCGAAGATTTAGCAACAATTCCAGGAACATCGCCCATAACTCCGATATCTTGTTGTTTTGCAGCAAATGACTCATTTTCTGGAGGGCCTGAAGCAAATGATGTCCATTCTACTGTAACACCCTTTGTCTTTAAATCTGCTTCTAACCACCCTTTATCTTTAGCTACATACAAGGGTGCATACGAAGCTGCTGGTTGGATTGCTATTCTTAGTTTTTTCGAAGAACTTTCTCCTGTTTGTTTGGTTTGTACTTTTCCACAGCCTACAGTACCTAATGTTGCTGCTATTAAAACCAAACTCATAATTAAATATTTCTTTTTAATCTTCATATTTTTTGATCCCCCTATTTTTTCACTTATATGGCATAGTCGTCTGTTACTTCTTCATCTGTAAAAAAATTATCATAAATTAGTTTTCTTAAAGACAAAAAGTCCTTTGAATTTCTGTTTCTTGGCCTTGTTAAATTAACTGGGAGAATTTCTTTAATAGATCCTGGTCTTGAAGACATTACAATAATTCTATCAGCTAAATATACCGCTTCATCAATATCATGTGTTACTAAAATCATAGTTGATTTTTCAGCGCTATGAATTCTTAACATTTCCTTTTGCATCTGTATTTTAGTAAAAGCATCTAAAGCTCCAAATGGTTCATCTAATAATAAAATATCTGGACGATTGATTAAAGCTCTTGCAATACTAGCACGTTGAGCCATCCCACCTGATAGTTGGTGTGGATAAACGTTCTCAAAACCTTCTAATCCAACTAATTCTATATGCTTTTTAACATTATTTTTCTTTTCTTGTTTATTCTTCTCTTGTAGAGCATACATTAGGTTTCCTTCAATAGTAAGCCAAGGAAATAATCTAGGTTCCTGAAAAACAAAACCTCTATCAAGTCCTGGCTTAACAATTCTTTTATTATTCAATATAACGTCTCCACTATATTCTGTTTCTAATCCAGATATAATTCTAAGCAATGTACTTTTTCCACAACCACTACTACCAACAATACATATAAACTCACCACTTTTAATAGATAAATTTATATTATTTAATACTTTTAATTGCTCACCATCTACGATAAAGCTTTTACTTAGCTTATCAATCTTTAAATATTCATCTTTATTTTCAGTATCCAATATTAATCACCTCTTAATTCCATTTGATTAATCTATTTTCTATTGTTTTCAATATGACATCTATAATTTTACCAATAAATCCTATGGCAAGCATTCCAACAATAACTACATCTGGTTGAGACAATTGGCGTGCATTCATAATCATATAACCAACGCCCTGATCTGATGCTATTAACTCTGCAGCTACAACGCACATCCACGCAGATCCAATACCCACCCGCAAACCTGTGAAAATTGAAGGTAATGCTGAAGGAATCACAACTTTAATAATAAAATTAATTTTAGGTGTTTCTAGTACTTTTGCCACTTCTATTAATTTTTTATCTGTTTGCCTTATTCCATCTGTAACATTGATTAATATTGGGAAAAATGCTCCTAAAAAAATCAAAAATATCTTAGATGTTTCACCTATTCCAAGCCAAAGAATTGCTAATGGAATCCATGCAATTGGAGGAATTGGTTTTAGTATTTGAATTACAAAATCTGTAATTCTGTTTAATCTTGCACTTAACCCTATTGCAATACCAAATATAATTCCGATTATTACAGCTAATGCATATCCCTGCGACACACGGACAATACTAACAAAAATATTCTTTAATAATTCGCCACTTAGTAACATTAACCAAAATGTTTCAAATATTTGTAGTGGTGAGGGTAGTGTTACAGGGTCTACAATTTGCATATTCTCTAAAATCTGCCATGTGGCAATAACAATAATCACCAATAAAAAATACTCTACAAAATTAGATAGTTTTTTAAATTTGTTATTATTTGTTTTATTTAATTTTCTAGCTCTATTCCTAATTAACTCACTACTCATTATTGAACCTCTCTTTTGCAATTTCATTGAACTTTTTCATTTTTCCCATATCAATTTTTACATCTCCTAAAGGATAAGGTCTATCTAAGGAAATATATTTCGATTCACCTAGCCTATGATATGGCAAAAATTCATATGAAACATTGGAAAACTGTTTTATAAAATCGATTATACTGATAATATCCTCTTCTGAATCATTAAACCCAGGTATTATAGGAGTTCTCACTATTATTTGCGTGTCTGGGAACTCGATACACATTCTTTTGAAATTTTCTAGAATCAATTCATTATTCACACCTGTAAATTTTTTATGTTTTTCACTATCAATACATTTAATATCATAAAGTATTGTGTTTAAATAATTACAAGCTTCTTTAAGCACTGACCATTTAACATATCCAGTTGTTTCAATTGCGCAGTCTATTCTTCTATGCTGCGCTTCTTTTAAAAGTTCAATTGCAAACTCTCCTTGGAGTAGAGGTTCCCCACCACTAAGTGTAAGTCCCCCTCTTGAATTAGTATAAAATACTTCATCATCTTCAACTTCTTCTAAAATTTCTGATATACTTTTTTCTTCACCTATTAGATGCATAGCCTTAGATGGACAACCATCAGTACATTTGAAACAACTTGAGCATAATTTTCTATTAATTTTTATTTCATTTTTATTATCTAAAGAAATATTTTTCAAATCACAATTATTCACACATTGATTACATGTTATACATTTTTGAGCACTCCAAGCTATCTCGGGTTCATTTTTTTGAGACTCTGGATTACTGCACCATAAACATTTTAGTGGGCACCCCTTTAAAAATACAATTGTACGAATGCCTGGTCCATCATGGACCGAAAATTTTTGTATATTGAAAATTATTCCTGGTTTATGCTTACTCAAACTCATAATGCCCTCCATCATACTTGCTTACATATTATATTTAATCAAAATATATTAAATTGCAGTGTGTTCTGTTCTTAGAATAATATCATCCTGAAGTTCTGGTGATAAATCTACAAAGTATGCACTGTAACCAGCAACACGAACTAATAAATTTTTATATCGAGTTGGATCCTTTTTAGCAGCGAGTAATGTTTCTTGATTAATTATATTAAACTGTAAGTGCCATAATTTTAAATCGCACCAACTACGTATAAATGATATTATTTTTTCTGTACCCTTTTTGCCAGTAACGCAAGACGGGCTAACCTTTATATTCAATAATCTTGACGCTCTTTCTTTATAAGCTGAATTTTTCGAATTATAGTTTGATAACAATACGGCTGTTGGTCCTTTTACATCAGCACCATGTGACGCTGATGATCCATCTGATAAAGCTGTCCCTGCTTTTCTGCCATTTGGAGTTGCCTGAACAACTTTTCCAAAGGGTACATGTGATGTAACAGGTACATACCTTAAATCTAAATAGACGCCTTGTTTTTGTGAATATTTATGAGTAAATTTCGTAGCCTCTAAGTCAATATTTTTAGCAATACTATCTGCATATTTATCATTGTTTCCATAACATGGGCTATTGGATAATAACTGTCTTAAGGCTTCTTCTCCCTGGAAATTCTTATCTACAGCATTTTTTATTCTATCTAAAGTCAATTTTTTATCGTCATATACATATTTTTTAATTGCTGATAAAGAATCTACCACAGTACCAAAACCAATAAGATCGAAATATCCTAAATCAATCCCACCATCAATATGTGGTGAATGTAAGTCCTTATGATTTTTCAAGCATAATTCATGTAAAGCAGATGCCATTGGGGCTGCAAAGTGTTTTTGACGTAAATTATTAACAATATATTGTTGTTTAAATGCTTGTTTCAGTAAAAATGTTTGTTGCGTAACATATGCATTCCAGAAATCATCCCATGTTTTAAACTCATTAATTTTACCAGTTTCCAATGTTAAAAGTTCTTCTCCATAAATTTGCATTCTACCATTGTTAAGTGTTAATTCTAGTGCTGAGCCTAAATTTATATACGCACAAGGACTTGTATACGTATCTTTGTTTGGCATTCTTACTTCTGTGCACCCTGATACAGCATAATCATTTGCCTCTGCAAAACTTGCACCTTTTGCTACGAGTAACGGAATAACTTCTTCATCGTTTATTAATTTTGGAAAACCTGATCCTTCCTTAATTGTTTCAGCAACTTCCCATAAATAACGCTCTGGGGAACGAGAATGAACTCTTGCTGCCAAATCCGGATAATTTAGTGGGAATTCTCTTTTGGATTCTAGGAACAAATAAGTAAGCTCATTTGTTGCATCATGTCCATCTTTATCAACACCGCCAACTGTTACCGCTTCCCAATGTGCATATCCTTCATTAAAGCAAGCACCAGCTGGGCTAATATATAAATCTAAAGATTGAGCCATCCCAAGCCACATGCATTCTAATAATTCTTTAGCTGATTCAGAATTTATTTTACCTTCTTCTAAATCTTTTTTATAAAATGGGTATAAATATTGATCCATTCTGCCATTAGAAACAGTTGCTCCAGTTTTTTGTTCTAATCTAGAGAACATTTGTATAAACCACTGTGATTGAACTGCCTCACGAAAATTAGTTGCTGGATACTCCGGAACTCTACCCGTTATCTTTGAAATCTCTAATAGTTCGCTCCTTCGAATTGGATCTTTTTCTTTATCTGCTAATTCTTTTGCTAACCTAAAATGCCTCTTTGACCAAAGCACAATTGCATCAGATACTATAATAATAGCTTGTAAAAATGGAGCTTTGTCAACGACATCTACAGCATCCAATTCATCTAATTCATCCAGCTCCTTTTGAGCATCTTCTTTTATTGATTTAAACCCTTTCAAAATGCCTTTTTCAAAATCATGAACCCATTGAAGAGCAGATCTCATTGTAGATGTTTCATTTACAATATATCTTGATTTAAAAATATCATTAGGATCATATGTGACTTTTATAACATCGTCAGGTAGTGCATGTGCTAAATTTTCATAATAACTTTTATCCTTCCAATAAGGTACAATTTCATCTAAAATAATCTGTACGTCTTCATCCTCAATGTCAAATGGTGATTCTACCCTACTTTGGATTGTTTTAGCGAATTCTTCTAAAAATGATCCATCAAGTTCTGGATATACTACTCCATATTTTCCAGCACAACCGACTCTACCTGCTAATAATTGATATTCATCTATATATACTGGAATATTCTGTGCAACATGATAAAGCGCTTTTGCCCATCTCAATATTAATGGCTTTCCTTCAGTAGTTTTGAATGACTGTGTAAAATACCTTGCCCTTTGAATATCGACCTTAGATTTGGATTCACTAAATGTGTTGAAAATTTTTCCAATCCTTTCTGTTCTGTATCCTGTGATTTCTTCTTGTGAGTATAACCTTTCTTCTTGTGGTGATAATACTATTGTTTCTCCCATATATATACCCCCTATAAATTTATATTTAATTATATGTCAAGTCATTCCTACTATTCATATTGATTTACTTGGTTTTTTATTATTGTACTTTAAATTGTACCTACTGTCAATATTAATTAATATTTTTAATTAATATTTTTAATTAATATTTTTCTTCAATTAATTTCGTGAACTATATAGCTCTTATATGATTTTTCCAACTTTCTTAAATAAATCTGCATACACAGAATTTTTCCTATAGAATACTGCTGGTTGCCCAAGTGGTACATCAATTATAATATCTCCACCCTTATATTCCTGTAATGTCCATAAATGAACCCATTCATCCTTTGGCAAATAAACCTTCCACGTCGACCTCTTCTCTTCATAAACCGGTGCAACCAATATATCTCTCCCGTATAAATATTCATATTTAATGCCATATGCTTTTTCATCATCTTCATAATGCATAAATATAGGTCTTTGCACAGGTACTCCCTTTTCTGAGTTCTCCTTTACTATAGCTTTGGTGTATGGAGCTAATGTCTTATATACTAAACTCATCTTAGCAAAGTGATGTATTGTTTCATCGTCTGAATCAAACTGCCAATTGTCTCCTGGTTTATTACCTTCATGTGTTCTCATTATTGGCGTAAAAGCACCCATTTCAGCCCATCTCATAAATAATTCTTTTGTCCTTTTCATTCCAAATAATGTAGTATATCCTCCAATATCACTGTGATGTAATCCCCCTCCCGTCATGCCAAGTGATAGAGCTGCTGGAATTACAGAAGCTAACCCATCATCCAAACTCCAATCTACATTTTGATCTCCTGCCCAAAACATAGTGCAGTATTTCTGACTACCAGAATAACCTGCTCTCATGAAAAAAGTAATGTCATTAATTTTACCAGCTTCCTCTATTGCTTCTCTATTTATCTTAGCCCAAATTACAGGCCATTTATTGTGCATTATTTCAGCGCTTATTCCATTATTTAAAACAATATCGGTTGGCAAGTATTCGCCGAAGTCAGCCATCCAGCCAGAAAGACCTAAATCAATCATTTCTCTTTTTATTACACCTTTGTACCATTCACAAGCTTCAAACATCGTAAAATCTACTACGCCTGCATTGAACTCGCCAAAATCAACTAAATAATCATTCCCAAATTTATCTTTAGCTAAATATTGTTTTTCGCTTGCTTCTTCAAATAGCTTTCCCTCAATTGCTAAATAAGGGTTAATGTAACCTAAAACTCTTATTCCTTTTTCTCTTAACTTTTTAATCTCCACGTCAAGATTCGGATACAATTCTCTATTCCATTGCCAGTTCCACATTAACCGCATGCCAAAGGAAGTAATTCTTTTGCCCTCCCAATCCTGAATCCATACACCACTCACTTTCAATCCTTTTTCCAAAGCATTTTCAACTTTTTTAAGTACTACATCGGTTCCACCTTGAATCCCAAGCCATACGCCTTCATATAACCATTGTGGAAGTTCAGGTTGTCTTCCTAAGAGGCTGGTTAACTTTGATACCAACTCAATATATGTCTCACCTGCTTGTAAAATCAATTTTTCAGGTATATCCCATATTTGCAATTCGTGATAAGTTTCATTAGTAAAATCAAAGTCCATATATGCACTATTATCAATGTGGCAATAATACTTTCTAGTTGATATGAATGTAGGCTGAGGAAAAAATGTAGTATAATAATCTCCCCCTGCATTACCCATTGAATCAGCTAAAAAAGTGACCTCTGTATTCTTATTACGTCCAACTCCTTGCTCCGAAGTCCATAATGGATAATTTTTACCTCTTAAATCGAAATCTGAAAATTGCTCACCACATCCATAAATATGCTCTTCTTTTTCAGCTACAAGCCTCAGCCAAAGTCTATTCAATTTGCAAGGATTATCTAAAAACTTAACAATTGTTTTACCTTCTTCTAATGCAAACAAAACCTTTAAAGAATTAATTCCTTTTTTAGAAAAAATAACAGATACTCCTCTTTTTTCTTCACAAATTTCAAAATTATTTAATGCTATTTTTTCACATATATAATCATTTATTTTAAAATTACCGTGAAACATATCGTAAGTAGCTTCACCATGACCCGCATATATCCATGGTTTGTTAAGAGTATGTCTAATTATTTCTTTATTATTAACCAATATAATAAATCCATCATCTATTTTATTAAACTCCATTTTTATCACCTACTTTTATTTTTTATATTTATTAAATTTTATTTCCTTAATTTTATTAATTTATTTTTATTTCGATATTTTCACCAACAATTCCAACATAAGCACCCTTTTCAATAAGTGCCTTTCTTGAAGGATGAACAATAAGCCATTTGTTTTTCATAAATAATAACTTCTCTTCAGCTTGTGCAGTTGCTACTGATTTATTATCTAAAGGCAGGTTTGTTTCCTTTGGAAGTATTACAATGCATTTAAATCCACCTTTATTAGCTTTGCAAGGCGCAAAATGTAATGTGGTTTGGTAAATCTCAATAGCTGTACCCTTTGGAATATAAAAAGCCTCAATTTTACTGGATTCATAACTATTATTTTCTATGTCTTTAATATTTCCTAATAATAAAACAAAATCTGTTACAGCAATATTGATTTCACTTCCCTTGTGATATTCAAGACCATTTAACGTCGAGTTCTTTCCATTACAATACCCAATCTGAACTGGCATTTCTCCGTAAAATGCACGTTCAATAACTTTTGTAATATTAAATTTTTCAACTTCTTCAATTGACGCAACATAAATATTTCCTTTCTCAGGGATTTCTGTTTTATATACTAAATAATCTATTATTTGATTAAAATTGTAATTAACTAAAATCCTACCATATTCTTTAAACTTACTATCTAATAAACCTTTTATTTTAATATTCTCATTCAATTTCCTCAATTTTCTTAATTCCATTACTATCCCACCAACTCTCATCTAAATCAACCCTTAACTGCCCCAGCGGTAATTCCTGATACTATTCTTTTTTGAAATATAAGTACAACTATTATTATAGGCACCGTTGCCACAACAGCTGCAGCAGAAAGTTCTCCCCAGGGAATGTTGTACTCTCCCTGAAACATCATTATTCCAACGGGAACTGTCCTCATGGAATCCTTAGAAACAAATATCAGACCAAATAAAAATTCATTCCAAGAACTTATAAAAACAATAATTGCAGTTGTAAATAGCCCTGGCGCTGTAATTGGAAGTATTATTTTCCACAATATTTTTAATGAACTTGCCCCATCAATTTTAGCTGATTCCTCCATTTCCTTTGGAATATCTTTAAAATAAGCATGCAAATTCCATATAGCAAGTGGCAAAGCGAATGTAATATACGGCAATATAAGCCCCCAATAAGTATTTAAAATATGTATTTCTTTAAAAATTACAAATAATGGGCTTACCATAGCAATTCCTGGGAATACCGAAACTGCTAATATAAAAGCCATTATATATTTTTTACCCTTAATTTTAAGTCTAGCTATGGAATAGGCACTCAAACTAGCTAACCACATACAAATAATAGTTGTACCTCCAGAAACTATTAAACTATTCTGGAGATATTTTAATAATTTACTATTTTCAAATACATAGATGTAATTTTCAAAATAAACTTTTGGAGGAATTAGATTTGCTGAAAAATTCACCAAGGCATCCGGTGATTTTAGAGAAGTCACTATCATCCAATAGAATGGAAAAATAATTATTAAGATAAAAATCAAGAAAAACATAATAAATAATACTCTTTTAATTAGTTTCGTATTTTTGTAGTTCATCATTTTACCCTCCTCTAATCTTCCTTTTCTGTGCCTAATAGTTTTATATAACCTAAGCATAAGATAAATATAATTACAAAAGTTGCTATTGCAATTGTAGACCCATATCCAAAATCAAGGTCGTTAAATAATGTTTTATAAGCATAAACACTAATAGATGATGTTGAATTACCAGGTCCACCACCAGTTAATCCATATATTGTATCAAAAACTTTAAAAGCTCCCATTGTCCTAAATAATAATGCAACCATTATGACTGGCTTCATTTGAGGAATTGTTATATAAAACAACTTTTCTAAATATGTTGCTCCATCCACATCACAAGATTCATATAGTTCCTTGGGAATCATCTGAAGTCCAGCTACAAGTATAAGTGCCATAAATGGGACCTGCTTCCACACATCAACTACTATTACAGACCACATTGCATATCCTTTTGTGCCAAGCCATAGGACTGGGCTATTTATTAAATGAAATTTTATTAACATTACATTTATAATACCTAATCTATCATTAAACATATATTGAAAAATTAAAGCAATTATTATACCAGGAATCGCCCAAGGGATTAATATAGTAGCCCTAAGAAATGCTCTTCCCTTAAATTTCAAATCCATAAGTAATGCCGCAATAAATCCTATCAGTAATTCTAAAATTACTGATAAAACACTAAAATACACTGTGTTTCGTAAGCTCTGCAGAAATGTAGTATCTTGGCTTAGTTTAATGTAGTTATCAATTCCAATAAATCTAGGCGATGTTATATTCTGCAACTGCATATCGAATAGGCTGTACCAAAACGTCTTAAGTATTGGAAATATAGCTATAATTCCTATGGTAATTACTGCGGGGGCTAGCAGAATATACCCCAAATTTCTCTCAACTATCCCTTCCTTAAAACCAGTTTTACGTTTTTTTAAGTTTTCGGTATTATTTGAAAGCTTCATATTTTAACCCCCGGTATAAATTTATTTTTTATTTATTATTTCATTAAGTTGTTTTGCTGTATCCTTGGCAGCCACTGCTACAGAAGTCTCACCTATCAAAGCCTTATGCAAATTAACTTGAATAGCATCAGATATTTTCGAATAATAAGGTGACACTGGCCTTGGCTTTGCAACTTTAAATGCTGGCAATAAATCTGATAACTGAGGGTATTTTGCTAATACTTCTGAATCAGTATAAATTTTCTCCCTTGTTGGCATATAAGCACCCTCAATAGCATTTATTTTTTGTCCCTCTTCACTAGTTATAAATTCAATGAACTTCCAAGCAGCATCTGGCTGTTTTGAACTCTTATTTATAGCTAAATTCCATCCTCCAAGTGTAGACCCTGGCTGAGTACCACTTGCGCCAGTTGGCAAAGCCGCAATTCCAACTTTACCTTTAACTGCAGAACTATCTGCATTTAAAGCTGCGAAGTTAGCAGGCCAATTTCTCATGAATAAAGTATTACCAAGAATAAATTGGTCTGTACAATCCTGAGGTTTATATGTTACAACACCTTTGGGAGATACTTTTTGATCAATTAAATCCTTCATTATCTGAATTCCACCTATTGATTTTACTGAATCAATTACTACATTTCCATCTTTATCTAAGATATTCCCACCATTACCATTAATAAATTCTAGAGCATTACATACTATTGCTTCATTTTGAAATGCTTGAAACAAAAACCCTTGTTCTATACCATTTTTACCTATATTATCTTTACTTATTTTTATTAATTCGTCATATGTTTTTGGTGGGGTTGTAACTAGATCTTTCCTGTAAAATAGCACTCCAGCATCTGTCCAATCTGGTACTGCATATATACTGTCTTTATACTTTACTGAAGCAATTGGACCAGGTAAAAATTCCTTTTGCTTACTTTCCGTAAAGTACTTTTCAAGAGGTAGTAGCCACCCAGCGGATGCAAATTCACTAGACCATACAACATCCATAGTTATAACATCTACACTGTCATCCCCAGCAGCTAATGCTGTAGTATATGAATTATGTTGTTCTGATGATGTTGCAGGGAGATCTTCCTGCTCAACTGTAATATAATTATATTTTTTTTCAAATGCCTCAATCAATTTGGCAGTTGCAGGCGTTGTGTCCTTACCCCTTTTCCAAACAATAGTAACAGGATCATTCTTAGATGTTTTTTCACTTTCTGTGGATTGTTTTGTATCCGTGCCTTTTGAGCATCCAGATAAAATTGAAGTAGCAACTAAAAATGTAGCTAAAATTAATGATATTTTTCTCTTTTTCATGACTAATCCTCCTAATTTTAAAAAATATATTTTGATAAACCTTAGACTGCTTGAAGCTACCTCAATCAAAAAAAGACCAAGGCAATCCCTATTATGGAATTTAACCTTAGTCTTTAGTTTTTCTAATCAACCAAGTTTACTATTCTTTTATTATTCCTATCTGTTTTATATATTAGCATGCATATTTCATTAAGTCAACAATTAATTAACTCTTTTAATTAATGATTTTAACTAATTACTTCCCAATCTTTTATTTTTGCAAATATTTTAAAGGTTTCTGTAAAATCTCCATAAACAAGTGAGACATGATGAGCAACTCCACTATATACAACTATATCAAGCACTTCCTTAACATGTTTTTCAAATTTCACTTTAACGTAAGTCCCTTTCAATAATTTTTCCATTGGTATCCCTTTTCCCTTTTGCAGAAACACTCTGTACTTTCCATTAACTGAATCAAGTCTTAGAATATTTATTTCCCCAGACTTCATAACAAAATCTGCTGTAACCCCTTTCCCTCCTGCAAAGTAAGTGTCTAATGATCTAATACTACGACCATCCCATAAATTACATGGAGCTACTCCACAATGCCACATAAGTGCAAAATCATCTTTTATATCAATTTGTGAGAAATCTGCAAGAAAAGGTGTCTGAGCCCCTGTCGCTCTATGGGCAATCATAGAAATAACACCTTCCACATCTCCTTCGCACCCTAATATATATCCCTCTGCTTGAAGAATAGACATAGCAGCACATGGAGCTATTCCAAAACTTTGTGCAAATTCTGGCCAACATCTTATTGCTAGAGCATTTAATTTATTCCTATTAAAAAAGCTTTTAATTTTTGCACATAAATTGGCAACCTTACTTAATTGTTCACTACTTATACCTGTAACATTAAATATTTTTTTTGTTTTTTCTTCATATTCCTTTATAACAACATCGTCCACTACCTCATCAAATATTTCACTTAATTCATAATGATCAAGCAACACCCCAGTTTCTTTATAAGTTGAAAGCTCATCTATCCCTTCATTAAAGAATCCATGAGCTCTAAACCCTGCTATGCCTATATGTGATGTTTTTAACGCTTTTATTATCCTAATAGCATCTATCCAATGCTCATCTATAGTATCAGAAACTATATAATGATAATCTCTTTTCCCAGATTTAAATAAGTTTGATGCGTTTAAATTGACCCCACACACAGAATTCAACCTGATTTTTCCTCCATCATAAGGTAACTCATTTATCCCCCAAAGCAATATAGGAAGACTTAGCACCTTATTTATCTCTAAAACAAGATGCCCCAGATGAAAGGTTCCACTAATTACAACCACGGCATCTAAACTCTTTTGTGAAAGCTCTTTTGCTGCCTTTTGAGCATCCTCTACTTCAATGACTAAATTATCAATAAAATGAAATTTTACATTTTCTATTTTGTCTAAAACCTTTTTAATATTATCATATATTTTTTCAGCCTCTTTATAATCAAATGTGGTTCTCGCTAAATTTACCACTCCTATGTTTACATGTTGCTTCATATTATCATCTCCCTTATTTGCTTAATCGCGAGGTTTCCTTTACTACCTTATAAGTTGCGCAGAAATCTTCTTTCCCTAATTTATCTTCCATTGATTTAGCATAAACCCCTTGAGATACTTCAGCACCTTTTAGCTTTAGGTTCAATTTAGCTGCTAAGGATATTGCTATATTAATGTCCTTGTGCATATTTTCCACGGAAAATTTAGGACTAAAATTAGAAGCCAATATGTCATCTTTTTTGCTATCCAAATAGAAATTTTGACCTCCTCCATAAGAGATTGCTGCCGTAGCATCTTGAAAATCAATACCTGACGCCTGTGCTAAAACAAACATTTCATTTACCCCATTTTGAATTTGCGCTACCAACATATTATGACATATTTTCATTGCAAGTCCGCATCCATTATCACCCATGTATATAATGTTGCTACCCATGCAAGATAGTATAGGTAGTAGCTTATCATAAATTTCTTTTGCTCCACCAACGTATATTCCAAGTTCTGCCTTTATTGCAGCTGGTTTACTCTTTACTACAGGAGCATCTACCATAGAACCTCCAGCTTCCTTAACTTTTGCAGAAAGTTCCTTTGACACTTCTGGTTCTATAGTGCTCATATCCACGATTAAGGTTCCGGGTCTTATTGATGTAAGAAGATCTGAAATCACAGCTTTTACATGTTCACTTTTAGGTACCATAATTATTATAATACTGCAATTTTCTCCAATTTCTTTAATTGAACTAACACGTATCCCCCCGGCATTAACAAGCTTATCTATTTGTACTGGATTAATATCAAACACAGAAACCTCATACCCACTTTTCTTAATGACATTCTCACACATTGACTCTCCCATTGTTCCAAGTCCTATAAACCCTATTTTCTTCAAAACTATCACTCCCCTTTTTTTGTTCCGTCCCATGACTTTCTAAATACATCAAGCCCATAATCCGTAAACGGATGAGCGAAACTATCCTTAAACACTTGAAAACCACAAGTCACTATATCCGCTCCAACCCTTGCAGCATCTACAATTTGTTTTCCAGTTCGAATTGCTGCCACTATAATCTCTGTCTTAATACCATATGTTTTATATATTGAACTAATATCTTGAATATATTGGGAACAATCCTCCCCACTGTTCTCCTTCCAACCTATAAATGGTGAAACAAAATATGAGTTTATTCTACCTGCTTGAATTGCTTGAGATGCTGAAAATACAAGTGTTACATTAGTTTTCACTCCTTGTTCTGTAAGATTTTTTGCAGCTATTAACCCCTCCTCAGTACAAGGAACTTTAATAACAAAGTTTTCTGATATCGAAGCAATCTTTTTCGCTTCCTCAATCATATCCTCATGTTTCTCAAGATATGGATTTATTTCAACAGAAATAGGGAACTTGATGTCTTTAAACTCGACAGAAAGCTCATTAAGCACAGTTATAAGAGATTTCCCGCTTAGCATAATGTGCCTTGGATTCGTTGTTACTCCATCAATTCCCCAGTGTTTATATGCATATCTTATCTCTTCAATTTTTGCACTATCAAGAAAATATTTCATAATAATCTACTCCTTTATTATTTTGTTTGGTTTATATTTTTGCCACCCTCATTATAGAAAAACTTTTTTAAAGCCAGAGCAACGCCCCCTAAGAATTTATTTTGATATTCCAAATTACTCACCCTAATAATATTTAACATATTATCATCACATAAAATATCTTTAAAATAGAATTTTAATTTGTCTATAAAAAAATCGTATCTGAATACCTCTCCGTAAAAAACTACCTCCTTAGGATCATACAAGGTAATTGCGGTTGATAACGCTATAGCAAAATAAAAAGCAGCATCTTCAAGTATTGAAATTATATTAACGTCTCCATTATGGGCACTTTCCAGAATAAAAAGTAAATTTATATCTTCAACATCTCCATGAGTTATTTTATAGAGAAAAGGGGTGTCTTCTTTTGAAAACATTTTTTTAGTTTTTATAATAACCGCATTCTGTGAAGCAATGGTTTCAAGACATCCTCGTCTACCACATTTGCATATATCTCCATGATAGTTAACAGTTGTATGACCTAATTCTCCAGCATTATTACTGCTACCTTGGTATATTTCATTATTAATTACAATTGCAGCTCCAATACCTGGTCCATATTTAACAAATACCATATTATTATTATAATTTTCATTATTATCATTAGGTCTAAATTCAATTTCTGCCATAGCAAGCGCTCTTACATTATTATCAACGCATACTGGAATATTAAGATATTCTTGAAGAATATTTTTTATTTGAATCTTTTTTTCAAGAACACCATAGGAATCTACACTTATACCTTCTAAACTATCAACAGAGCCTACTATTCCTATTCCCATTCCAAGAATATCCTGTTTTTTTATATTATTTTCCCAAAACAGATTCATACAACTATCACCTATCAATTTAAAAATATCTAGCTTTGATTCGAAATATTCTTTTGAAACCATAAATTGTTTTTTATCTACAACCTCGCCCTTTAAATTACTAAGCCCAATATTTAATGTCTCGCTTTCTATAGAAACACCAACAATGTATTTGAAATTATAATTTATATCAATAAGTATCCTTTTTCTTCCAACTCTTTTATCAACTTCCACCTGTTGACCTTTCTCAATAATTATTCCTTCTTCAAGCATTTCATTACTTATAATTGTTACAGCAGCTGGGGTAAGCTTCAAAAGTTTAGCTATGTCAATGCGAGGTAAAGGTCCATATTTTTTTATAATTAATAATATTTGTTTTCTATTTTGTTTCTTCAAATCTAAAACATTAACACCTGTCACATTAAAATCCCCATTCTACTAAAGATATTATATTAATTCTAACTAAATTGTACACTCCTTTCATTTAATCATTTTTTTGCTTTAAAATTATAGAATATATTTTCCGTAATACAAAAAAGACCCAGGCGACTCCTATTATGGAAATCAACCTTAGTCTTCAGTTTCTCTGATCAGCTAAAATTAGTTATTAATCCTATTTACTTAGTATGTTATCATACTTTTTTTTATATGTCAATAATTAATTAACACTTTTAATTAATTGCAAGTTTTCAAATTGCATTATGTCTGAAAATAACATTTGATACTGACAAGTCTTCCTTCCTGATAAACTTTAAATTTAAATAACAAAACCTTACTCCAAATCATATACTATATTGTAAATACTTTTAGGAGCTAACTTAATGTATATTGATGAAGACGATATTAAAATTTATAATCCAACCTATACTTATGAACCTGAAGCTCAAGATCTTCCTGTGTTATGTCCATACTACAGGCAAATGTTCCCTTTTCCACAAGGAGGCCCCCCTGGAAGACCACCAGGTGGATCCCAAGGTGGGCAATCGGGTAGACCTCCTTCTTCCCCTCCAAACTTTATCCCCCCCGAACCTAAAGCGCAACAATTTGGTGCTACGCCCCTAGCTGTAGACCAAGGTGCTATTAGACCTTGCCTCTTTAGATTGGTATATATATGGCCAAGAAGAGGCAGAGGATTCTGGGCATGGCTTACATTTGTGGGTCCTAGATCTGTATCTGGATTTCGCTGGGATAGAAATACCTGGAGATATTTTGGAATGGATCTTAGAGAAATCAGTAGTTTCCAATGCTTTTAAAATAGTAATGATGAATTGAGGGATAAAATGCAAAAATTTCAACCTTTTCGCGGTATGATTACCGTGATTAATGATTTTTTAATAGACGAATCTGGAGAAGGAACCGGTTGTTATAAATTAATATCTGTAGAAAACGAATATGGGACTTTAGTTAATTTTGTTGTGCAGCCGGATACTTACTTTGTAGACCATGTAATGGTGTCACGTGGGGATATTGTAACTGGATTTTATGATGTAAATTCACCCGTTCCTCTGATTTTTCCACCACAATTCAGAGCAATTGTTATGGCAAAAGACACGCTTTATCAAAATGTTAAAGTAAACTATTTTAACATTCAATTAGTGAGTAGCGACAATACTTTAAAATTAAATATTGCTCCATGGACCTTAGTGCTACTAAAAAACGGGCAATCATTTACCTCAAACCCTGCTAGGCGAAACCTAATTGTTGTCTATGGCGCTACAACAAGGAGTATACCAGCTCAAACTAGTCCCTATAAAATTATTGTTATGTGTTAGAATCTTAGGGTAAAAAAAGACTCACCCCTAGGCAAGCCATATTAATTAAATGAAACTTATTTAAATTATATTAATAACTATTTAAATTTAATACTCGTATTACCTGTAGATACTACAGGTAATACGAGTATTTATTTATATACCTGAAATATCAATTACATTGTGATTTAAGTCAAGAATTCCAACTATTCCAGTTATCACAGACCCATCATAAGTTCCTGCGTTATTAGTTATAGTTCCTGTATTTACTATACTATTAACTCCATCCCCTAAGAAAATACGTGATCCAGATAATAAGTTTAATGTTCCATTTACTACAAGTTTGCCACCCGCAGCATCTACACTTAAAACTGGCTGTACATT
>JGI24143J45723_1000559_pt1 | contig 19062 bp, 18 predicted proteins | sample BarGraIncu00432A_FD_45723 | JGI IMG/M metagenome (IMG submission 45723) | reverse complement strand
TAAAACACTTGGTTTCATTTTACAGGAAGTTTATGTTTGGTGGTAAACTTATTCAATATCAAAGGTGGCTGAAGTGGTACACTTTTACAATATCATTTACACCTTAAACAAAGAGGAGGGTTATATGCGTAATATTAATTCTTTAGTAGCAGATATGGATATAAGAACAGCTATTGAATCAAAGTATAAAAAAGGAAACAAGATATTATTTTCGAGAGACAGTGAATGCTTACAGGAATTGATTCATTTAATTGAGCTGCAAAAACATAGAACGCTTATAATGTGGGCGTTTGATTGTGTGCAAATTCCACTCGCTACATTTGAAAAAAAGTATCCAAATGAATATCGACCGCGAAAAGCGCTGGAACTATGTAAAGACTGGGCTAAAGGGATGATAAAAATGCCTATAGCAAAACGAGCCATTTTAGAGGCACATACAGTCGCAAAAGAAATAGATGATAATGAAGATGTTGCATTGGTACATGCAATTGGTCAGGGAGTTGCAACTGTCCATGTTGAAACACATGCCTTAGGATTGGTGTTTTATGAATTAAGTGCGATTGTTTTCAATGTTGGTTTGGAAAATTGCAATTCCGCTATTAGCAAAAAAATCAGTTATTATTATGAGCGATTACTATACTGGCAAGATAATATTGATAAGTTAAATGTCAAATGGGCTGACTTTTTAGTAGACGATAAACAACCAAATAAAGAAAGACTTTTGAATCAAAAAAGAAGAAATGACAATGGAAGAACTTAGGTCTTTGCTGAATAGCAGCGATGTGGATTTTAAAATATTGTAGAATGAAAATTCTGTTTTAACGGTCCATGATGCCTGCTCTGTTAATCTATATTGTAGAAATGAACAAGCAGAACGTATTGAGTGAGAAGAAAGTGGGTTAAAGATGGAATCAAGCGTTTTTTATCAATTTAATGCAAAGGCCTATGATGTGCTGGATAAGACATACTTTAGAAAGGCCGCCTCCAGTCCACGTAATGCAGTTACTTCCCTATTAGGCAATGAACCGCTAAACATTTTGGATATGTGTACCGGAACCGGGTCGAATGCGATAGCAATAGCCAGAACAAAAGGAAATGCCAGCGTTACGGGGATTGACCTTTCCCAGGCTATGTTGCTGATAGCCACCGATAAACTGGAAAAAGAAGGGTTGTCCAATGTTTCGTTCGTTCAGATGGATGCGGCAAAGCTGCAATTTGGCAATGAGGAATTTGATGTCGTGCTGATTTCGCTGGTATTGCATGAGATCAGTCAAGAACTGGCGGGGCAGCTGCTTTCTGAAGCCAAAAGAGTGCTGAAATCTAACGGAAAACTGATTGTTCTGGAATGGGAGGAACCGGTTAGACGGTTAAAAAAAATCGCTTTTTATCTCATAAAAAAAACAGAACCCAAAGGATTTGAGGAATTTCTGAAATATGATATGCATCATTATTTTGCTCTATCTGGTTTTATAATCAATCAGATAGTCCACTGTGATTACAGTAAAGTAATGATCATGGGCAAAGAGACGTAAGACAGGTCACGACGGTTCATGCCAGAAAGACGCAACTGGAACAAATCAAATAGCGTGGTCGTCTATAAAAAATAAGCGAAGTATCAATTTTAATTTCTTCACATTCAGTTGATGTGACCAGTACCTGCTCCTTAACATATTTCAGTTAACTGACTGAGATAACCAAGGGAGAAAGTTATCGATTCAAAAGAAAGAAGGAAACCATGAAAATTAAATTTACTCACACCAACATCATCGCCAAAGACTGGGAAAAACTGTCTCTGTTTTATCAGGAGGTTTTTGGATGTGTACCGGTTCCTCCGGAGCGGGACATGCAGGGAGACTGGATTAATCATTTGACTGGCATCAAGGGAGCACATGTTCGGGGAGAACACCTCCGGTTACCAGGTTATGAAGACAATCTGCCAACACTGGAGATCTTTTCCTATGACGATTGGGTCGATGGGGGAATACCTCAGATTAATCGGACTGGTTTCGGTCACATTGCCTTTGAGGTAGATGACGTAGCTGCCATGCTCAATGCATTACTGGCAGCCGGCGGTGATCAGATTGGAGAACGGATTGTGGCTGACTATCCAAACAATGTGGTAGCGACCTTCGTTTATGCCACGGATCCTGAGGGCAATATTGTGGAACTCCAGAATTGGGGCACCCGTTAATCAATAGAGAACGGTATGATAGGTATAGGCAATGGTTGAGATCCAGCATAAAGACTGGAAGGCTAAATTCACCACCCATCTGGAAAAAGGCATCAATGTTAATAAAAGTGATTAATAGGAACAGGAGAAAATCATATGTCGGATCAGGAGTGTAAGGATGAATATATACGAAGAATCCATAATGTGCAGGACTATATTGAGCATCATTTAGGGCAATCCCTGTCTATAGAGGAGCTTTCCAATGCTGCTGGGTTTTCAAAATATCATTTCAGCCGGATCTTTCATAGTATGTTACATGAGCCTTTGGCCCATTATGTGAACCGAATCCGTCTGGAGAGGGCACTTTTTCTGCTGGCACATCGGACAGATAAAAATATGACGGACATTGCCTATAAACTTGGATTTACGGATTCGGCTGTGTTTTCCCGAGCTTTTAAGAATTATCATGGCATAAGTCCAAGTGAATACCGAAAGGAATATAGCAAGAATTGCAAAGATTCTTTTTTATTGTCTGAGTATAATAGGAACACAGCAAAGAAAGGATGGGTAGGCAATCGGTTTCCTGTGACGGGACAGATTACGATAGTAAGCCTGGAAGAGAAACAGATGGCTTATGTCAGACATACAGGCACTTATGAGACATTAGCAAAAGCGTATGCGGGTTTGATACAGATGCTATTTGTTCATGCAAAGAATCAGCACCTCCTTATCGACAGACAGAACTGGATACTTGCCATATATCATGATAATCCGGAATTCGGAGAGGAGAGTCAGTTCCGTACCAGTCTGTGCTTGACAGTTCCAGAGCAGATACCGATTCAGGAAGACGGAGTCTTGGGAAAAATGAAGCTCGAAGCTGGTCTGTATGCGGTGGGACATTTTCAGATTCAGCAGGAACAGTACAGCAATGCCTGGAACTATATGTATCAGGAGTGGCTTACGTGCAGTGGTTATGTTCCAAGAAATTCTTATCCGTTTGAAGTATATCGTAACAATCCGAGTGTCAATGAGAACCATACCCATGAGGTAGACATCTATGTTCCCATTGAGCCTATTCTTTTCTAAATATGCTGCAAATTAATTCTGAGGTGAGCATATGGAAGAAATCAAGATTAATGGAGCACGAATCCATAATCTGAAGAATATCAGTCTAACGATTCCCAAACATCAACTGGTGGTTATTACAGGTATCAGTGGTTCTGGAAAATCCAGTCTTGCGTTTAATATTTTGTTTGAAGAAGGTAAGAACCAGTATCTACGGTCAATTGGTATTCTGACTGGACTGGATAACGAGGACCGGTTCGATACAATAAAAGGAATTGGGCCAACGGTGGCGGTATGTCAGAATACCATCCGCCAGAGCAATCCCCGGTCTACAGTTGGTACAAAGACCGGAATTCTAAATCAGCTGGCTCTCATTTTTGCCAGTGATGGAAAAAAGTTTGATGAGCATCGGGAACATCTATCCCCAGGTTATTTCCTTTATACGACGGCTGATGGCATGTGTATTAATTGTCAGGGCCGAGGTTTTTATTATGATATCAATCTGGAACAGTTGATCCCAGATAAAACAATAACGCTATTAAAGGTCTATGAGAGTCTTAAGGTAACCACTGGTTTCTTACGGATTCTGAAGAAGAAATATGGTCTGTATTTTGAGACTCCATTCAGGCAGCTTCCAGAAGATATTCGGGACGAAGTGGTTTATGGAACGTATGAAAACGGCATACAAAGCTATTGTTTGGAGCGGATACTTAAGAATGCTTATGAAAAAGGGGAAGATGTGGAGGAAGTCTATGTGAAGGCCATCTGCCTTGATTGCCATGGGGAAAGGGTCAGTGATGATGCTAGAGATGTCTTTTTTCATGGTAAGCTGATTGGTGAACTGGGACAGATGACACTGACAGGTCTTCTTGATTTTCTGGATGGAATATCGGGTGAAGAATTATCCCAGTTTGGTAAGAACGTAGTGAAAAATGTGCGGCAGAAATTAAAACATCTGCTCCAGTTTCGTTTGGGACATCTGTCGCTTTATCGAGAAATGTCTTCTTTAAGCGGTGGCGAGGTTCAGCGCATCTTTCTTCATCTCCATCTGGACTCAGGACTGGATTCCCTGATTTATATCTTTGATGAGCCGCTGGCAGGATTGCACCCGTCGGAGAAGCAAAACATGATCAAAGCGGTAAAGGAATTAAGAGACATTGGCAATACAGTGATCGTGGTAGAGCATGATAAAGAGATTATTTGTCAAGCTGACCATGTTATTGAGATTGGTCCTAAGGCAGGTGTAGAAGGAGGAACAGTGGTCTACCAGGGTGATTATGAAGAATACGAGAAAGTGGATACATTGCTTAGTCAGTATCTTTTCGGAAAATGTTTGATGCCGGAACGGACGTTCAGAAAGCATATCTTTGATAAAGAAGACTGTCTTACTCTGGAACATGTCAATACTCATTATTTAAAGGACTTGACAGTAGCATTCCCACTTCATGCTATGGTTGGAATTGCCGGATTATCTGGGAGTGGTAAGAGTTCTCTGATAGAGGAGACACTATTGAAACGTCTTGCCAGTGCCAGAAAACATGGTCAAGCAACCGGTCTTACAGGTGTAAAACGGATAAGTGATTTTGTCAAAATATCCCAGGATCCAATTGGAAGAAGTGCCAGTTCCACGCCTGCCTCTTATATAGGAATCTGGGATAAGATCAGGAAACTTTTTGCTGATCAGCTGGAAGCCAAAAGAAGGAATATGAGTGCCGGACATTTCTCGTTTCATTCAAAAGGAGCCTGTCCAGACTGTGGTGGCAGTGGCTATGAAAGAATCTTTCTGACTGCTGATTTTTATGTTGATAAGCAATGCCAGACGTGTCACGGCAAGCGGTTTCAGGAAGAAAGCCTGTTGGTAAACTATAAAGGAAAAACGATTACCGATGTATTAGAAATGAGTATTGCAGATGCGTATTCCTTTTTTACAGATCAGGGCAGGATTGTAAAGCCTTTGCGTATCTTAGTGCAGATGGGCATGGGATACTTAACACTCGGTCAGCCCACTTCTTCTTTAAGCGGTGGCGAGGCACAGAGAGTGAAGCTTGCCAAAGAACTGGGTCAGCAACACAAGGGCAATATGCTTTATGTGTTGGATGAACCAACAACCGGACTTAGCCTGTATGATACGGCATTGTTGCTAAAACTATTAGATCAATTGGTTACCAGTGGAAATTCAGTGATTGTCATTGAACACAATATAGCGGTCTTAAAGAACTGTGATTATCTTATTGAACTTGGCCCGGAAGGTGGAGATATGGGCGGTGAGATCATTGCGAAAGGAACACCAGAGCAATTGAGAGACAATCCAAATTCCAAAACAGGGAGGTATCTTAAATGACCCCAAAAACGCAGATGGAAAGGATAATAAATAGAAGCTACAACAATATTGGCGGTATCATGGTACTTAAAAATGGTAAAACACAATATGAAAACTACTTTAACGAATGCACTGCTACTTGCACCCTCCATGTTTTTTCAGTAACAAAAAGTATTATTTCCATATTGATTGGTATTGCTATAGACAAAGGAGACATCAAAAGTATCAACCAGAAAGTATTGGAATTTTTTCCGGATTACACAGTTAAAAGAGGAGAAAAAACGATACAGCAGGTTACCCTTAAGAATCTGCTGACAATGACAGCTCCGTATAAATATAAGTCAGAACCCTATACAGAATATTTCACAAGTGATAACTGGGTAAAAGCCTCGCTTGATTTATTAGGAGGCAAAGGAAAGATAGGAGAATTTAGATACACACCCATCATAGGACCAGACATTTTGTCGGGTATTCTAGTAAAGGCAACTGGACAATCCGTGCTTGATTTTGCAACAGAATATTTATTCTCGCCATTGGGAATTCATGTCAAGTCCAATGTGATTTTTCATAATAAAGAGGAACAACTTGCATTTTATGAAACTAAAAATGTCAACGGCTGGGTTGCTGACCCTACTGGAGTAAATACAGCAGGATGGGGACTGAATCTGACGCCTACGGATATGGCCAGGATCGGTCAATTATGCTTAGATGGAGGAATGTGGAAGGACAAACAGATTGTATCAGCGAAGTGGATTGAAGAGAGTACAAAGGAACATAGTAGATGTAACCAGTGGAAGCTGTCGTATGGCTATCTGTGGTGGATTATTAATGATAAAGAACATGCTTATGTGGCTATGGGAGATGGCGGAAACGTGATTTATGTCAATGCAAAGAAAGAAATAGTCGTTTCGATTGCTTCTCTTTATATACCACATGCTAAGGATAGAATAAAACTAATTAAAGAATATCTTGAACCAGCGTTTGAAAATTGTGTATAGTGAAACCAATAATATAAGAATTGGTTATTATCGAGGTTCATTTTATGTGGATTACGCAAATGATATGAAAAAAAAATAGGGATGTTTCGTGGGTCATGTTTTATTAAGACATTTATTGATATGAAAAACAAAACGTCCCCGTATTATATCGAGTATTTTGCACGTCCAAAACTAGAATATCAGAGTTTTCATTAATAAACTCTAAACGTTTATGATTTATAAATCAACTTGAGTTTTGACACAATTAATTACTGCCTGTGCAAAGGCGTGACAGGCTGCGTCGCAGTCTGACGAAGTGCCGGTAAAGATTGCCCCACTTCGGTTTGAAGTCGTTGGTGTGTCCAAAAATTCAACAATCTTCACCTCGGTGGTTCTAAGCACCTCATCAACTCCTATAATACCCTCTAATGGGGGTGCTGATACATAGGCTATTGATGTTCCTTTTGGAAGATTCAGTCTTTTCGAAAAATAACTTCCGATACTTGCAATGGTCTGGGTAAAATACGTGATGCTGCCATCGTCATTTGCACGGTATAAGCCGACCTTGTTGTTCACAAAATCAACGATGTAACTCAGTCCGGCTTTCACATCATCAATGGAAGTGCCTGAAATAACTCCAAGCATCTGACCTCCATTTTCACAACCAATTCCACCATAGTTTGATCTGGCATAAGCTGCGCATATATTGGCTTCTTTAGTGGACTCATCAATGGCAACATAGCCGGCCTCGTCGGTTTCGGTGGTAAAAATACCGATGTTAGAATGGTTTTCCGGAAGCTCGAATTTTTTGATCATGATATCTTCCACGGCGGTTAATAATTTTGCTGAGATTACCTTGGCTTTAATTAAATCACCTGTCATTTTTTCCTCCTGGTATTAAATATTTTGTTCAATTTAGTAAGTAATACCCCAATTTAGGGAAACAAATCACTCGGGGGTAGTATACGCCAAAAATGATACCGCAATCAATTTGTATCAATCACTTATTTTTCTCTGTTTAATGATAAAGTAACTCATCCGTTACACCCAGACAAGAACGACGTAAGATTGATAAGATCTTCGAGATTATATATTCCTAAAAAAAGATAAAATATTTTAGCATATTTGCGAGAAGAAGTCTATCAATATTATTGAAATAAGTCAAAAAATTGACAAAATATAAATAATAGGCTATAATAATACTAGAATATAATTGAATTGGTTTTAATTGCAGGGAAATTCACTCAAATAAATAGCATTATAAGGGAAGTGAGATTATGAAGTCAAGCTTGATAATATAACTCAATGTTTGCTTGTGAGTTGAGTAAGAATGCAGTTAAAAAATACACGTTTGAATTATTATTGTTCTATTTACTTATTAAAGCAATAGCTAAATGTCGTTGGTGGCGATTAAATCATCAATTGGTTTATCATTACTACAACATTAAGCTGTTGCTTTTTTTATTAGTTTATGGAATACAATTATTGTAGAAAAAGCCGATAATCGGTGACAAAGAGAGGTAATGTTCATGATACGTTTTGAAAGTGTAAAGAAAAAATTTGGTGATACAGTCGTTTTAAATAATATAAGTTTTAATATTGAACCGGGAGAGTTTGTTGTTCTTATTGGTCCAAGTGGCTGTGGGAAAACAACAACACTCAAATCAATTAACCGGCTGATTACACCGGAGGAGGGAAAAATATTTGTCAATGGACAGGATATTTCAAAAGTAAACCCAGTTAAACTCAGACGTAAGATTGGTTATGTTATCCAGCAAATTGGTCTTTTTCCAAATATGACGATTGAACAAAATATTGGACTCGTGCCAAAACGTTTGAAATATAACAAGAGCGAAATTAAGAAAATCACCAAAGATTTGATGGAAATGGTTGATATGTCCTATGATGAATATGCTCATAAGTATCCGACAGAACTTTCGGGTGGACAACAGCAGCGAATTGGCGTGTTACGTGCTTTAGCGGCATCACCTCCAATCGTATTAATGGATGAACCATTTGGAGCACTCGATCCAATGACGCGAGCAACGCTTCAGGAGGAAATTGTCAAACTGCAGAAAAAGTTAAAAAAAACCATTGTTTTTGTCACTCATGATATGAATGAAGCCCTGGATTTAGCGGATAAGATCATTTTCATGGAACACGGTGAAATTGTTCAGATGGCCACTCCAGATGAAATGCTAGCTAATCCTGCCAATGATTTAATTCGTGATTTTATGCGAAAATCATCTGCGACTTCGGATGCATCAAATTTAACGGCAGCAGATTTTATGCGGACGAATGCCATTAGTGTTTATAAAAAAAGAAGCATTCGTGAATGCACGGATTTGATGGCGCGGCAACACATTGATTCCCTCTTAATAAAAAATGAGGATGACACATATGCCGGTATCATTACTATAAAAGACGTAAAAAAGCATGGGAAATCGTCAGGTTCGATTGGTGAGATAACACCCAACGAAAATATTACGTCTGATGCTGGCGAAAATGCAAAAGATTCCTTCGATAAGCTTTATAATTCTGGGGATAATTATGTCGTTGTTTTAAATAATGATAAAACCATAGCTGGGATCATTTCCAAAACAAGCATGGCAACAGCTATGGCGGATACGTTGTGGGGTGATATGCAATGAGTTTTTTTGAAACATATGGTGACCGCCTGATTACAGCTATCCAAGTACATCTATTTTATGTACTGACTTCTGTAACTATTGGATTTGTCGTTGCACTGATCCTGGGTATTCTTCTATCTCGCATTCCGCAATATGCAAAAATCATCATGCCGATTCTTTCAATTTTTCAGACAATTCCAGGTATTGTTTTTATTGGGATACTATTTCTTTACTTGGGGATGATCCCGGCGACGGTAATTATCGCTTTGGCTGTTTATGCAATTTTTCCGGTGCTTAAAAATACATATACCGGATTATTGGATGTAAAACCTGAATATATCGAAGCGGCCAAAGGTTGTGGGATGTCACCTTTACAAACTCTTTTTGAAGTCGAGTTGCCTTTAGCATCGCCGTCCATTATTACTGGTTTGAGGATGTCGACCATTTACACGGTTAGTTGGGCTGTATTAGCTGCGATGATCGGACTGGGAGGTCTTGGTGAATTTATATATATTGGGATTGCATCAAATAATAACCAATTAATCTTAGCAGGTGCGATTCCATCTGCGATTATGGCAATAATTTTGAGTTTGTTAATTGATGTATTAGGTCGATTTATTATTCCAAAAGGGTTAAAGGAGGTGAAATAATGGATTTTTCATTAGTATTTGAACATCTTTATCTTGTTCTGATGACGGTTTTGTTTTCAGTTATTGTGGGACTGCCATTGGGCGTTTTAGCTTATATAACACCATCAGTTCGAAAAATTGTATTGTGGGCAGTTGAGATATTACAAACAATTCCAGCGTTAGCTCTTCTTGGCTTGATCATCATCGCACTTGGCCCGGGAAAAACAACTGTTATTGTAGGACTTGTGCTTTATTCACTTTTGCCGATTGTTCATAACACCTATATTGGTCTGGAATCTGTCGATAGTGGGATTAAAGAGGCTGGGAAAGGAATGGGATTAACTCAATTTGATCGTCTTATTTCAGTTGAAATACCATTGGCATTACCCATGATTTTTACAGGTATTCGCATTGCAACGGTTACCACAATAGGGGTTGCGGTATTCGCAACTTCAGTTGGAGGAGGTGGTTTAGGATCAGTAATTTACAAGGGAATTCGTACGCAAAATATGGAGTTGATTCTTTTTGGTACAGCAGCATTGATGATTATGGCGATATTGTTTGATGTTTTAATGATATGGATTAATAATCGCCTCACTAAACGAACGTCAAATTAAGAACATTTACCAAATGAAAAGAGAATGTGTAAAGGCGTGTGACTGAAAAATCCTTTATGCGTAGGTAATCATACAGAAATTTTGTAATGATACAAATTGGTATTAGGATATGAAAGGGAAAAACATGAAAAAGTTAATTTGCTTTATTATTGTAGTATTATTGGCGCTCGTTGCTACAGGTTGTAGCACAGGCAAAGATGAGGCTTCCATCATTATTTATGATGGAACGTTTTCGGAAATGAAAATTGTTCATCAAATGGTTAAAATGGTTGTTGAAGACCATACAAATGCAACGGTCGATATCCGAGATGAAATGGATGAAGTGAATACATTTAAAGAAATGGTCGCTGGAAATGTAGATATATTAAATACCTATGATGGAACATTATTAACAACATTCTTGAAGTTAGATACATCGGATATACCTGAAGGAATGTCGCTTTATGACTATGCGAATGGAGTTGCCTCAAAGGAAAAAGGGGTTCATCTTCTTAATAAATTAGGATCAGAAAACACCTATGCAGTTGGTGTGTTACCAGAAACTGCCGCAAAATATAATCTAAAAACAATATCTGATTTAGCCGCTGTTTCTGATCAACTTATTTTTGGAGCTGAACATGGTTTTTATACTGAAGAAGGTAGTATGAAGTATACACCATTCATAAAGTTTTATGGTCTTAATTTTAAAGAAAATAAACCGATTGATTTGTCGTTAAAATATGCAGCGATTAAAAATGGGAGTATTGATGTTACGATTGTTTATACAACTGATGGCTTGAATAAAGAAGCCGGCTTGGTTATTTTGGAAGATGATCGAAATTTTTTTCCGGAATATAATGATGCATTACTTGTGAGAAACGATTTATTTGAACGATTCAAAGATATTGCGCCGAATTTAGAAGAAGTATTAAACAGTTTAGGCGGACAGTTTACCGATGAAATCATGACCGATCTTACTTATGAAGTTGATGTTAATGGCAGAACGCCAGAAGACGTCGCACATGAATATCTGTTGAAGAAAGGCTTAATATCAAAATGATAAAAATGGTTTATGAAAGATAACAATATCAAATTTACTTGATAAGTCAATAGAAATCAAGGCATGGGATACGCGGGGACACTTTTGTTGAGCTATGCGCTTGGCAATACTAACCCGTGTTCGGGACTTTCACCTGTTAGGTTACGCCCATGCCAGGCGTACAAAAAAACAGACCCGATATGATAAGGGTCTGTTTTTTTTGGTTTCTTTAATGAGTACCTAGGCTTAAATTGAATTTTTATTATATACATATTTGATCTTATTTATTTCGCATCCAATTCTTTTTTAGTTCTGTTGTCTCAAAATTTATTCCATTAACGGTCTTTTTAATAATACATTTTAATTTGCTTTCATCTTTATTTGTAATTCTTTTGTTATGTTTAAATCGTTTCTTCATCATTTCAGTTAAGTAACCCCCTCGAAACATCTTTGGTTCAAAGGCCATTATAAAGGCTTTGGGTTCATACTGATGAATTATGCCAAGCAATTTGGCTTCTTTTTTTCTTTTTGTTAATATGTCCAGATTAATTCTTTTACCATACTTGCCTTCTCCAAAATAAACAGTAACTCCAAACCCTTCATCCCTGAGAATATTGACTAATACTTCATTGTCATGAGTAATGTTTACTTGCATACTAGAAAAGCCAATGGCCAACTTTTCTTCAACTAAAATACCCACAACTAAACCTAATGCGAATCCTATTGCATATACAATCATTTCAACTATATTTTGTTCTCCTGATAACACTATTGTTAAGCCGAATATATAGATAAGCGTTTCTAAAAATCCAAATATTGATGTTAGTATTTTTAAGTTCTTTACCATACAAATTGTACGCAAGGTTAACATTGGTACATATAATAATTGAATGCAAATGATTAATAATAATTCTAACATATTTCCTCCTGTGTTTCTCTATTAAAAGTTATTTCCCATACACTTCATTGATATGATTCCTATCTGCAGCTTTCACAACAAACATCTTACAAATCAGGTATTCGTAATAACTAATTCTCTCTATGTCAAGTGTAACATTCTTTTCCTTAAATAAAAAAAAAGAATAAACTCTGCTATTCACTTAAAAGTTTCGCAAGCAGTACAAATTTGTTTGTTGGTGCATTTACAATTCTTATAGTGTGCTTTTATTAGTTCGAAAATATTTTATATTAAAACAAGATTTTTTTTACTTTTAATCTATTTTCGCATATTGTTTCAATTGCACTATGAACGTGATACAATCATAGCATAATTGAAAAAGGTGACATTGACCAGTGGCTGCCTCTTAACATATTGGGCTAGGTTACTTTGGATGAGATCAAGGCATTGACAACATACCCTTCATTTCTAAAAGAAAAAACACATGCTATAAATGATTATTGTAGAACATTTTATAACGAACTAAATAATTTTGAATACGAAAACGAATGAGTGGAGGTACTTTTTTGAGCGAGAATAATATAGCTTTGTTGATAGATGTAGACAATGTCAGTGCAAAATATGTGAAAAGCATCTTTGATGAGCTAAATGCTTTCGGAACAGTGTCAATTAGAAGGATTTATGGTAACTGGAAAAGAACGTATGGGTGGAATGAAGATATTTTGCTGGAATACTCCATCCAGCCAATTCAGCAATTCGATTATACAAAAGGAAAAAATGCGACGGATATGGCAATGGTTATTGATGCTATGGACATTCTGTATACGCATCATATCGATGTATTTTGCATCGTAACCAGTGACAGTGATTTCACGAAACTGGCGATGCGGTTGAGAGAATCTCAGGCGTATGTGATTGGCATGGGGGAATCAAAGACACCGATGGCGCTTACCAAAGCCTGCAATAAATTTCTGCATCTTGATTTGATCGCATCTGACGAGCCAAAGATCGAAGAAATTGCAGTGAATGTGCAGCATGAAAAAAATACCGAAATAGCGGAGACACTTGAATCAAATGTCACCCCGATCAGTCAAATTCAGGAATCAATACTCAATATGATTGCGGAATCGGATTGTCTGACTCTGGGTGAAGTTGGTTCTTCACTGGGTAAACTATTTACTGATTTTGATGTCAGGAATTATGGTTATACGAAGCTCAATGTTTTTATTCGCGAAGAATTTCTGAAAATTCACATCGAAGAAAAGGATGGGTCTTTCTTTGTGAAGTTGAAAAATGATGTTGATATCATTACGGTTAAAAGTGAAATAATCGAGATTATCAAAAGAAACGGCGGTGTTGTTGAAAACCTGTCGATCATACATAACGCTTTGAAAACAAAACATAATCATTTCAATTTACAGGATTATGGATTCAGTCGGTTTTCAAGCTTTTTGAGAAGCTTTGACGAAATATCCGTGGATGGTAACAAAGTCAAATTGAAAGGGAAAAATAAAAAGTAAATTTAAGGGTTGGTAGTCTCAACTTAACTTAATTTTAGTGAGTTCTAATTTGAAAGGAGAACGAGAATGAGTGAGAATAATCAGATTGAGAATACCGAGCTTACCAGCTTGCCTAACATTGGAAAAGAAATGAAAAGGCAGCTAAATGCGGTTGGTATCAACACCCCCGAGGAGCTGGTTGCGACAGGAAGTCGGGAAGCATGGCTAAGGATCAGAGCCATTGATTCATCGGCCTGTTATAATCGTCTTTGCGGGTTAGAGGGAGCGATTCAAGGAATTCGCTGGCATCATTTAGATGATAATCTAAAAAAAGAATTGAAAGCTTTTTATGAAGCCAATCGATTGGGTCAAAAAGCAACCATTGCAGAAACGGATAACCAGAACATGAAGATCATCATGAATGGAATCCAGCGTTCCCCAAAAGACAAAAATTGGAACGATAATTAATCCCAGTCAATCAAAGAATAGGAGTGTATTAATTGAAAAAGCTGATTTTAGTAACATCGCCGCCAGCAAGTGGGAAAACCTATGTAGCAAAGAAACTTGCAGAAGCATTAAGTCAGGTAGTGTACCTGGATAAAGACACACTCATACTACTTTCAAAACAGATTTTTGTTGTAGCAGGGGAAGAATACAACAGGAGCTCTGATTTCTTCGAAAAGAATATTCGAGATTATGAATATGAAACAGTTGTATCCCTTGCATTGGAAGCATTGGATTATGACAATACTGTTTTGATTAATGCGCCATTCACAAAAGAAATACGAGATATAGATTATATCAGTGATCTTAAGGCAAAATTAATAAAAAAGAAGGCATCTTTAGTCGTTGTCTGGGTAGAAACGGCAATAGAAGTGACTCGACAAAGGATGATTGCAAGAAATTCGGAACGAGATACCTGGAAACTATCTCATTGGGATGACTATCTTGCTGAGAGTGATTTTGATATTCCCATTGCCCTGGATAATCCTCAGGTAAAGGATGATTTGCTGATATTTAAAAACTCAACCGATGAAGAATTTAAAACGTCATTAAATGAGATCTTATCCATACTTGAATAGAAACAAGTATGGTCGTTAATCTATTCAACTTAACTTATTGAGAATCCACGACGCACCCATGCTATCGAATCTGTGGATTGAAGATGCATCTATTGCGGCAACGCTCATTCAATTGACCGCCCGGGATTTGGGTTTAGGTTCATGCTGGATTCAAGTAAGCGAAAGATTATTGGCAATTTCCACAACAGCATTTTTCAGATACAAAAGCCCAAGGTTATAACCGTTTTCTTCATTATACATCTTGAATTAATAGAGTACCATCATAAAAAAACCGACCTTCTTGTCCCCGGCATTGTACGTCATCCCGAGCTTTCTTGACATGGAAACAATATCCATTCCGCTGCCTTCCATGGAATAACGCTTCTTTTCTGGAAAACGACAGGGTTCGGATGTTTTTGCTGAACACTCTTTGCAAAGATTACAGCCACCGGGACCAGCAATCATAACCGGTTCATCTTTGAGTTCTTTGCGCAGTCCATCCAATAATTTAAAGACTTCAGTCATGCTGTTTTCCATTTTTTCATAGTATTCCCCAAGAAACATGATTTTATTGAGGATAATGGCATGATCATAGTTTAAGAAACGCTGCTTATTTTCGTCCATGTCTCCTGAAAGTGGCGGGCAGGAGTAGTTTTGTCCATAATTTCCACAGGTGTTTGTTTTGCAGCTTGCAAAAACAGCATCTGTAAAAATAATGTCGGATGACGAAATATCTTTGTATTCGTCGAAACCGACTTCATTGATGGCGGTGATAATTTTGGCTCTTAACATTGTTCCTCCAAAGATTATTTTAAGATTAAAACACGAAATCGTATTTTAATAATCAATCGTTATTTTAAACGTCTTTACTTCATTATTCTATATCAAATAATGAATGAAGGCTACAAATAGTTCGAATTTATTTCATGGGTGTACGGAAGAAGAACTTGTAGGAAGTCCGAATGTTGAAGGTGAAGATTGTTTTGAATTTGAAAAGTTAACGCGTGTAAAATGGTCGCTATCATCAGCATGTGGACATATTAATCGTTCTGATTATCAGTTGACTGAAGTTGCTTATCAGCTTTGTTAAAAGCAATAAAAAAGCTGATAAGCAGGAAAATTCCCATTGTTCTGAACGGGTTAAGATTTTTGACAGAAAGGTTGCTTTTGATCGAAGAATGATATAACATTAAATAAATTTAATGTTTCGATAGCAACTTGTTTTAATTTGAATTCGGAAAAAGAACGGAGAATAAATATGCTGGATTTTAAAAAATTAGCGTTGGCAATGGGCAATCTGGAAGATGAAAAAGTGGTAGACCTTTTAAAAAAATTTGTGGCTTCCAATCCCACTGAACAGGAAGCCATGGAAGTATTGGAAGTCTGTCAGGAATCGATGAGTACGGTTGGTGAGAATTATCAAAAAGGTGAATATTTTGTCGCCGATCTGATTTTTGCCGGTAATTTATTATCTCTTGTAATCGATTTATTAAAACCAGTCATGTGCGGTCATGAGACTGAAGTCAAAGGAAAAATATTAGTCGGGACTGTGCATGGCGATTTGCATGACATTGGAAAAAATATTTTTATTGGCCTTGCCAAGACCGCTGGCTTTGAACTCTATGATCTGGGCATTGACGTATCGATTGAGACTTTTGTCGAAAAGGCACTGGAAATTAAACCGGATATTATCGGCTTAAGTGGCATCCTGACCTTGGCGATTGATTCCATGAAAGAAACGGTGGTGAGACTGAAAGAGGCTGGGGTTACTGCTAAAATAATTATTGGAGGAATACCGGTCACAGCCGAAAACTGTGTCATAATTGGCGCTGACGCTTTTACTAATTATGCGGCGGAAGGGGTCAAAATCTGTCAGGAATGGATCTGATCGATACAGGATCGTAAAGTTTTGAAATATCAATTTGTATGGATTTGTTTGCGATATTATTTGAACTGTTACAATCGCGTGGCTGATGATTGCTTGAAATTGATATAGAAATGGATTGACAGGAAATGATACGAACTAAAACGGACAAAAAAATATCACCATCGCCTTGATGGTTGCAATGTTTCTAGCGGCAGTGGAAAAACAGTCACAATCCTGTTGACGGCGATGGAAACCAATACTCCTTATCCAGGAGGCGGTCGGTTATTGAAAACGCGGTGCGGCAACCGCTACCAATTCGTTGCTGAAGACATTGGGTCAGACCATTGGTTATTAGTATTTTTGGCAGTGTTTTCAATATGGCGATCATTCAGTATTTCAATCAGATCAGCAAATGGGGCATCAATCCCAATGACCTGTATGGGTCTTCTTCCCAAGCCAGTGCCTTTTCAGGCGAGCAGGTTGTTCAGGCTCTGAACTACTTCAGTGAATTCCCTGTTCATCATCATTTTGGTCATCGTCTGCGTGCACTGGTTCGCTATGAAGCCGGATGTGAAGCAATCATATAGCGGGGTCTGAGGCAAAAATACCCGGGGACCTCACTGTTCACTGGCCATCGGGTCAATCATTAAATGAAAATAAAGAAATTCAACTGGATAGCCGGAATGGGGTTGGTGGTGTAAGCCCTGATATTAGACTACCCATGACCGCTCAAAATGTAATTCGCATTGCCAATGGAGAAGATGTTGAATTAGAAGAAGCAATTGACGCGCTTCATACAAAGCTAAACAATAATTAGTCATCGGATGGGCGGTGCGCCCATCCGATCTTGTATCCTGACACGCTTCTGAAGAAAAGAATAAAGGCGTAAAGGCGCTAATTACAGAGAATCGTGAAATTGAGCGATATTTATAAGAAGAATTGATTCACACTGTCTTGCAAGGGTTATAAAAGTCAAATGTTTGTTAGTGGAAATCGGTTCTATTTGGGGTTCTCACTATAGAATTTGAAGATTTCACCGATGAATTTTGTCGCACCCTTACCGTGCTTTTTATCATGGATTTTTGTATACTCAGTTTTTGTTAAATAAAGGTCTGCTATCAGACCCCAGTAGTTTTCGCCCATATCCATCTTGAGGATTCTATATTGCTCCTTGCCCATATTGTCCATTTCTTTTACAATCGCTTGAATATCTGCTGAAGAAGGATCTTTACTTAAATCAGATGTTAAACGTTCGTATAATTGATTCGTTTGAGCCAAATAAACATCTGCATTTTCTTTAATTGTCTGAGCTCCTTCCATAATTGATGGCAGATTATTAAGGTTGTTTTTCATCGCTTCGGTGTATTTTTCGATACTTCCAAACCCTTTTATTGCCATTTTTGCAATCTCAAACTCTTTAGATTTCATGATTTGGAGGTTCTGATCGAATTCATCCATACTACCAAAATACTTGACAACTTCATCTGCATGTTCCAGTTTAAATGTTTCCAATGCATTGAAATATTCACTCATATCAAATTCTTTAAAGCTCATTGTGTTACCGCCTTTCAATTTTCTCTCAATAAGTGCGATGAGATCGTTCAGTCGGTCTCGTTTCAGAGAAAGCAACTCTTTTTGTTCGTGGAGTGTCTGTACCTTGTCGTACTGTGGACTTTCCAATATTTCTTTCATGCTTTTCAATGGAACGTCCAACTCTTTTAAAAAAAGTATTTGCTGTAAAGTTTCAAAGGATTCATCGTCATAAAGCCGATAGCCCGCTTCCGTTAGCGTACTCGGTTTTAGCAAACCGATTTTATCGTAATAATGCAGCATACGAATACTGATACCTATTAGATCAGAGACGTGTTTAATTGTTTTCATATCTAAATTTCACCTCCGGTTCCATCTGGTTTTATATTACACTATGACACAATGTCAGTGTCAATACTTTTTTAATTAATAATAAACACTTCGATTTTCGTTAATCAAAAAATATGATATACTGATAAAAAAATAATAATAAACAATTCTGAAAACTAAGGAGAAAAAAGATGAACAGTCTGAAGCTAAAAGAATCCTATAACAAACAGGATGCGATTTTATTTGCGGGTTTCTGTTACCAGACCTATCTGTTTTTTGATCAAAATAAATTAGAGTTGCCAATAGGCTTTGAGCTCCGTCACTCATTCAGAGGTATGGCAGGGGTGACTGAAGAAATTGAAGAAAAGTTCGGATTCATCGCGGAGTCTCAGGATCGGATTGTTCTGGCTTTTCGTGGGTCGGATTCGACTCCGAATCTGGATTCTGATCT